>FMJZ01026377.1_pt1 | contig 16377 bp, 14 predicted proteins | sample 1987881 | NCBI WGS metagenome assembly FMJZ01 (sample SAMEA4378227, study PRJEB15110) | soil metagenome | biome: soil; feature: Field; material: Soil | place: India | collected 2015-03-11 | depth 0 m | reverse complement strand
GATTTTATGATTAAAAATCGCTTTCCTGATAGCAAGATTCCCGTAAAAAAGTTCAAGATTCAATTTGCCCGCATTGGCGAGCCTGTTTTTAATGATGAAGTCCTTGAGGTTCTTGAAAGATTACCAGAACTCTATAATGCACCCGGACTTATGGTGTGCATCTCCACAATCGCACCGTCTGGCAGAGAAAAATTTTTTGCCAAAATGTTGAAAATAAAACAGAAATATTACACGGGTAAATTTCAGTTACAATTTTCCATCCATACAACGGACGACAGATTAAGAGATTGGCTTGTTCCCATAAACAAATGGAATTTCGAGCAAATTTCCGATTTCGGTGAAGTATTTTATCAAAATGGGGATAGAAAAATTGCATTAAATTTTGCCCTTGCTGAAGATATGCCTGTTGATGAAAATGTGCTATTAAGACATTTCAAACCTGAAAAATTTATGATAAAGATTACGCCAGTAAATCCCACCCTTACCGCTTCTGAAAACAAAGTAGTTTCATACATTAAAATAGAAAACGAAAAAAATGAGATAATAGAGCGGTTAAAAGCAGCCGGTTATGAAGTAATTTTAAGCATTGGTGAACTTGAAGAAAATAAAATTGGTTCAAACTGTGGACAATATATAATGCATTATCTGAAAACAGCCCGGAAGCTTAAGGATAGTTATACATACTCAGTGATAAAATGAATAACACACCAGGCAGGGTCATTCGTAATTTCCTGGTGGGCTTACTCTCTTATCTTCCCTTTCATAGGCACAAACAAGACAGGAATAAGTTCCTTCTTTTGTAATCCACCACCAATTTTTTTGTATAAGACGAGCATCTGCCAATCTTCACCTTCGGGCATTACCAGTCTACCACCCTCTGCAAGTTGTTCTATCAATGGTTCAGGAACCCTTGGTGCTGCGCAGGTTATTATTATTCCATCAAATGGTGCCTTTTCTGGCCACCCCAGAAATCCATCTCCACATTTTACATATACATTTTTATAACCAAGACTTTCAAGGCGCTGCTGTGCTGAATTTGCAAGCGCAGGAATTATTTCAATCGTATAAACCTCTTTTACCAGAAGTGATAGAATTGCTGCCTGGTATCCTGAGCCAGTGCCAATTTCTAAGACCCTCTCGCTTCCTTTGAGTTCTAAAACTTGGGTCATTAACGCCACAATATACGGCTGGGAAATCGTCTGCCCCTCACCGATAGGTAAAGGTCCATCTGTATATGCATATCTTTCGTATTCCTTGGGAACGAATTTGTGTCTTTCAACCTTGAGCATTACATTTATTACATTTGAGTCAATAATCCCTCGCGCAACAATCTGTTCTTTCACCATCTGTCTGCGTGCTATTTCATGCCAGGGTGTATTTGTTTTCGTCTTCTGGCGACAGCCAAATATGAGTATCATAATTAACAACCGAACCAATATTGTTTTCATAATTAAACCGTCCGCATTAAATGCAAGCCCGAAGTTTTTTCCTACATCTTTTCAAATTTTATTTTGATAAGACCTAAGTTTGCTTCCTTATCTGCAACGACAAAAAAGACACCTTCGTTCTTTGCCTTTGCAAGAAATATGATTTTATCTGTATAAAGGATTATAGACGGATTTTCCTTCCCAAAATTTCTTTTGATTTGATTCACAATCTTTGCTGACATTGCTCCAAATTTTTCTGCATCAAAGCCATGAACGAGCTGGCTATCTATTATGAAACCATCATAAGTTGCCAGACCCACGCCTAAAACCCTCGGAATTTTTATAATTTGAGATAAATCCATAACTTACCCCAGTATTTTTCTAATTTCTTCAATAATTTTGCGTGCATAAACAAATACAAGTCCTGGTTTTGCTTCAGGCTTTGTTATTATGCACAAAAGTGATTCACCTGCTGTAATTACACAGATTGTCTCATCACTTTTTTCAATAATAAACTTTTCTAAACAACCCGTTTGCAAAAATTTAAAGGCATTGTCGGCATCATTGTATACGCCGGCAAGAAGAGCACAAATTTCTTCTATATCATCCCTGCCTTGATAATAACTCTGAATGAGTAACCCATCGCGTGATAATATAAATGCACCCTTTACAGACTTTATATCAGTCAATCTTTTCATAGGTTCGTTCAAGGCATCAAGCGGACTTACTTTTTCAATTTCTTTCTCTTCAACCACAGGCTCAAGTCCTATTTCCGGTAAAACGGGTATAAGTTCTATCTCCTCTTCTTTCCTCGATACCTCCACAGGCTTCTGGACAGGAACCACCTGAACCGGTTCAGACTTTGAAACTTCTTCAGGTTTAATTTCCGGTTCTGGTTCAGTTATCTTTTCTCTTTCAGGTTCTATCTTCTCAATAACTTCCTCTATCGGCAGTTCAGGTTTAGTAATTTTCTCTTTCGGGACTGCAATCATTTCAGGGGTAATAGTCTCAAAAGGTCTTTCATGCACTACCCCTTTCTCAACCTCAACAACCTGTGGCTTTGGTTTTAACAATTCAAGCTCTTGCTTTGCCTCTTTATTTTCAGGATTTATCTTTAATGTTGCCTCATAAAATTGGATTGCCTTTTCATAATCACCAAGTTTGTTATATATATATCCTAAATAAAGATTTTCGTTTTCACTTTCTTTTGCCTGTTCATATATTTCTTCAAGAATTTTCCGTGCTTGTTCTATATCGCCTTTAAGATAATATGCCCTTCCCAGGATTATCTTAGCGAGTGTATAATTGGGATTTCTACTCAACCCATCTTTTAAAATTGATATTGCTTCATCAACCATACCCGAAGTTAAATAGACATCTGCCAGTGTAGCAAATATGAGTGCTTTGGAGTCCATTGCAAGTTCATCTGCCATATTTAATCATAACCTCCTTCACCTATAAACTACTTTTTAAGAATTCCATCATTTCCATAGTTATATTCAAACAATGGGTGATTTTACTTGCCAGGTCTTCGTCCGGACTTAAAAGCATTGCCTTTTTCCAGTAACTGCATGCTTCGTCGAATTTACCCTCCTGAACAGCAATAATGCCGAGGTTATAGTAAGGAATTGGCTTTGAAGGCTCAAGTTCTACTGCCCGTTCAAAATAATTCTTTGCCTTACTTCGTTCATTCTTTTCAAGATAATACAATCCTGCTGAAGCGTAAAAGTCATAAATTTCAGGTTTGTCTTTCTCAAGCATATCAATATATTTCGCCGCCTTTTCCAAATCCTTTTTCTTCAGGTGTATACTCAATAGTCCTAAATTAACTGAAATGTCGTCAGGATTTTTCTCATATAACTGATTATAAATAATCAAAGCATCTTCCAACTCATTCAAGGCAAAACTTAATGAAGCCAGTTCTTTGAGCCAGTCAAAATTATCTTTTTGTATTAGCAAAAGATTACGATATTTCTCTTTGGCCTCTTTTAATTTGCCAAGTGTCTTTAGCATATTCGCAAGTGTCAAAATAGAATCAATGTCATCAGGGTGTTTTTTTGTAAAACTTTCAAGTTGATTAAGTGCATCATCAATATTACCAGCCTGAAACAAAATCTTAGATTTCAGTATAACTGGTTCACTCATTTCCGGAACGAGTTTAAGTGCTTCATCAATCATATTTAACGCCTTATCAAATTCATTCTTTTTCAACAAATTTTCTGCTTCCTGTATATAATCCTGAGGTGTGGGAACTTCCAGAGTCGGGAAAAACTCTTCAACTTCTTCAATAATTTTTTCTTCAAATTTTTCTTCTATTCGGAACGGTGTATAGTATAAGCCATATTCATATAATTCGGGTGCAATTGCAATACGATATTTTTCTTTTTCGTAGTTCGGTTCTATCTCCATACCCTTTCGGATATTTGATAAACCGTCTTCAAATTGTCCCATTTTCATCAGTAAAAAGCCCAAGTTATAGTATGCACCTGCATAACTCGGCAGAACATTGATGACATTTTTAAATGAAGTTACTGCCTCATCATCTCTTCCTAACTCGGCATAAACAAGACCGCGGAAAAACTTGCTATCAACAGATTCATCTTTAAAGAGTTTTAATACCTGTTCATAATCACCCTTTTTATAAAAATACATACCTAAATTGTATTTTGCATCTTCACTACCTTGTTCTATAGCGGCATTAAAAATCTTCACCGCTTCTTCAATCTGATTTAATAAATAATTAGCAAGCCCAAGATTCGCAAGACCCTGTATATAAGTTTTATCAACTGCGAGCACTTTCTCAAAATAAGTTTTAGCCTCTCCATAATTATTTTTCTTTAAACAGACAACGCCCAAACCATTGAGCCCTCTTACCGACAGTGAATCAAGTGCAAGACAGCGGGAAAAATAGTTATAAGCATCATCCAGTTTGTTTAAAAAAAGATTTACCTCACCTAAAGAAGCAAACAATTCAGCATCATCATCTTTAAATTTCAAAGCCTCTTCAAATTCTCTTTTTGCCTCAGTAAACAAACCCTTATTCCGGTATGTAATACCCAGATTATTATGAACCTGAAACTCGTTTACTGAACTTTTGGGAACTCCCAGCTGTTCCTTTAAAAAATCAAGGTAGCCCTTGTGTTCTTTTAATTCAATTGGCAGATTTGGTTCAAATTGGGCGAGTGCGGGATTCAACTGAATTGCCTTTTTAATTTCTTCCCTTCCTTCTTTGTGCATTCCCTTCTCACCCATAGCAAAGCCTAAAAAGAAATGAGCTTCAGCCGAAGCTGGATCAAGCATTATTGCTTCCTCGAAATTTTTGATCGCAAGGTCGATGATGCCTTTGTTAAAATATATCTCACCAAGCAGGCGATAACCTTCTGGCGAAATCTTTATTTCAAGACTCTTTTTTATTTCCTCAAGGGCATCATCATATTTGCCCAGGTGTCTAAGCGTAATACCAAGACCAAAATGTGCTTCGTAAGAACCTGGGTTAAAATCAAGGACCTTACGGTAGTAGATTATTGCCTGAGAATACCGATTCAATTTCCGGTAGGTATCAGCAAGTTCAAGGGTTTTTATTTCATCAAATGGCTCAACATCAATATGGTGTGCAAGTTCCTTTACCTTGTTATCAAGTTTTCCAGATTTTTTTAAAATTATCTCTAAATTGTTTCTTGCAAGCGTAAAATTCGGGTCAATGCTTAGTGCCTTTTCCAATTCCTGAATTGCTTCCTCATAGAGCCCTTTATTATAATACACTACTGCCAGATTGTTATGTGCACCTGGGTCATTAGCCGGGATTCTTTCTGCAAAACTTTTCAATACCTTATATTCTTCTGGGGAAATCATTTTATACTAAATTTAGTTTTTTCAACATAACTTCTAAACTTGAATTATCAGGTAGCAAGAGAAAATAGGCTGATAACGGCTTGTTGAAATCTCCAAAATCAAATTGAGTCTCAATGCAGAAAATAAAGTCTTTCTCATTGCCGAATTCAACAATGACACTGGAGAGAACCGCACCAATCATATCAATTATCATCCCGGGAACTGAAGGGAGAATCAAAAGTCCAAGTAATTCGCCCAGGGCGTTCATATAGGCACAGGACAATATATTTGAAACTTCCTTAAGTAGTGATTCCTGGATTTCAATTGTGCTTTCGTGTCCTTCTGGCATCAATAACCTTGTTAGTTCCTGGGCATCTTCATAAGGATAAATAAGGAGAGTTCTCCCCGTCAAATCACCAAGGAAATATAATAGAACTGATGCAACAACATCATTGGGGTCAGCAATCTTTAATATCACTTCTTCAAGTTGTCCCGTATAAAGTTTTGGAACACGAATCATTACTTTTTTACCAAGTAACTGGGATAATGATGTGGCTGCATGCCCACCTCCAATATTAGCGACTTCGGTGAGAGCATCAATCTGTTTTACGGTAAGATTTTTTGCATCAATCATTCAAACCCCCTCGGATCAAGGATTAATATAGGCTTGCCATCCCCATAAATTGAACAGCCTGAATATAGTGAAGAAGGCAAAAATCGGTCTGTTTTTTTAACAACAATTTCATCCTCACTTAATATCTCATCAACAATAAATCCTCTTTTTTTCCCTTCGTAATTAACAACAACAACCGATTTTTTCCCTAACTTTGTTGTGCAATTTAATTTTTCAGATATTCTAACCAGAGGCAGAATACTATTTCTAAGTTTAATAAGTTCATGGTTACAAACGGTCTGGATATTATTATCATCAATATAAAAAGTTTCCTGAACTAAATTAAGCGGAAGTGCATAACGCTGGCTGTCCATGCTCAAAATAAGAGCACGTATCACGGCGAGACTGATGGGTAGTTCAATAATAAATGTTGAGCCCTTCCCTTTCTCCGATTTTATCTCCAGTCTGCCGCCCAATTCCTTAACAAAAGAATTGACTATATCAAGTCCTATTCCCCTTCCCGAAACCTTTGATACATCCTTTTTTGTTGAAAAATCGGGTCTCAATAAAAATTTATACAACTCATCACCGCCCAATGCCTGTGCAGTTTTATAATCAACGATATTCCTTTCAACAATCAGTCTTCTAATCTGTTCGGAATCAATTCCTTTTCCATCATCGGAAACGCTGATTCTAATGATTTCTTTTTCTCTCGTTGCGTTCAAAGTTATTTTGCCCTTTTTCTCTATCCCATGATCAAGGGCATTTCGTAAAAGATGCATAATGGGTTCCTTAAGAATATCTATGATTGAACGGTCAACCTCAAGTTCACCACCAATTATTACAAATTCAACCTCTTTATCCTGTTTTTTTGCCTCATCCCTAAGCCAGCGTGGGAAAAATTCAAATACTGTTGACAATGGAAGCATTCGTAATCGCATCATTTCATCCTGTAATGCGGATATTAACCTTGACGCATTTTCACTAATATTTTGTAGTTCACTATTTTTTATCTCCGAACTCAATTTTACAAGACGGGATTTTATTATAAGTAATTCATTCGTAAGATTGAATAGATTATCAATCTTTGACATTTTTACTCTGATCTCGCCAAATCCTTCACCTTCAACCGCACCTTTCTTTAATGTAACTTCCTTTCCCTGTTTAATGTCTTCACAAATTGTCAATAACTCAATTACGGGTGGTGCAACCACATTATTTTTTACTGATTTTAAAAACTGAGAAAAGTAATCAACTATAATAAAGAGAAATTCCACAGTTTTTCCATCTATCTTCCCTTTTGTTTTGGGTTCGGTGAGCAAGTCTTCAACTGAGTGTGCTAAATTACCAAGTTCATCAAAACCCATTGTCTGTGCCATCCCTTTAATTGTGTGTAAAATTCTAAAAACCTCAAGTATTGAATTTCGGTTTTTCCCATCCTTCTCAAGGACCAAAAGTTCCTTTTCAAGTTGTTTTATATATGATTCAGTCTCACTGATAAAAAGGGATAAATATTCTTCAGCCATCTTTTATAAATTATTACTTATTTTTTCATAATCCGTTCAATAGACTCAAGAACCCTTGAAGGTTGAAAGGGTTTTACTACATAGTCTATTGCACCTGCTTGAACCGCTTCAAGCACAAGTGCCTGCTGACCCATTGCTGATACCATTAAAATCTTCGCCTTCGGATCAATCTTTTTTATTTCTTTAACCGCTTCTATCCCGCTCATATCCGGCATAATAATGTCCATAGTAACCAAATCAGGCTTCAATTCTTTATATCGTTCCACCGCTTCTTTACCCGTTGATGCTTCCCCACAAACACTATGTCCACCTTTTTCTAAAATATCGGTTAGCATCCGACGCATAAACATGGCGTCGTCCACCACCAGTATTCTCATTTAACCTCCTTTTTCCTCAAACTCCTATGTGATAAGATGATTACCCTTTTTCTTATATCCATAGTAAATTAATTCTATCTTAATTTTTAAAAAAGTCAATATCTTTTTTTATCACTCCTTTGCAAAAACTCGCGCAAGGTTTAATATCAAAATCGGTTTCTCTTCGGTCTCATAAGCACCAATGAAGAAATCCTTTTCTTTTTTCGTAGAAAGCAATTCAGAATGCTTATTTATCAATCTTTCATCAATCTTTTTTGTCCCGAGCAGATGGTCAATTCGCAAACCAGCTATTCTATCTTCTTCTTCAACAACCACTAATATATTACAGAGCTCCTCGCCGGCAAGACCAAGACGTTTGCGTAAGGAAATGACCGGCACAACCTCTCCCCTTATATTTGCCAGTCCTGTTAAAAAATCCGGTGTTTTAGGTACAGGAACATAAGAAGATAATTCTGTAACCTCCCGCACCTTCTTAATATCTAAGCCGACTGATTCATCGGCAACCTTAAAAACTATCAATGTATCCATAATTATAAGCAAAATAGGTTGCGAAAACGGACCAAACCAAAAGGGTCAACTGTAAACCCCTTTATATTCTTTTGAACGGCGTAGCAATCGACTCCGTGGGAAATGAAAACCCAGAGCGCATTCTCCACAATAAAATTTTCTATCTTTTGATATAGTTCAATTCTTCGTCTTGGAATCTGTTCAGCCCTGGCTGACTCAATCATTTTATCAAGTTCTTCATTAGCATAAAAAGAGGTGTTGCCACTCGCTCCAAAATTCTTTGAATGAAATAGTGTATAGACAAAATTATCTGGGTCACCGTTGTCCGATACCCACCCCCTCAGACTGAGCACACTATTTCCACTATATGTTTTATCAAGAAACTCTTTCCAGGGCAGGGGATTTATCTGTAGATGGATACCAATCTTGGCAAACGAATCTTTTATGAATTCTGCCCTTTTGACTGTATCAACCCCTGCCCGGACATCAAAGACGAATTCCTCTGGAATTCCACCCCCGAATCCTGCCTGGCGCATTAAATCCCGAGCTTTTTTGATATCATATTGATAAACCTGAAGATTTCTATTATATCCAGGAAGTCCGGGTGGATATACTCCAAATGCGGGGATTGCTTTTCCTTTCAACAATGTGCGACAATAATAGTCGCGATCAATAGCGTAATTCATTGCTCTTCGCACATTTAAATCAAAAAATGGATTTTTTTTAGAAAAGTTTATAGCAAGATACTGAGTAGATAGGGCAGGACCCGTATAAATTCCTTCCTGCGAAAATTCTTGTAGCATATCCGGGGTTAAATCAAGGATAGAAATTTCACCATTTTTAAATAATTCAATCGCTTCCCTGTCGTCTCGGACGGTTTTAATCACACATTCATCAATCGGTGGTCTGCCGTCATAGAATTCATCAAAAGCCTCAAGAACAATTTCGTTATTCTTTTCATAAGAAACAAGTCTATATGGACCACAACCCACCGGCTTATCTGGATTAAAGTCTGAAGGAACTATATCACATACACCACAGGCAAGGTTTGCAAGAAACGGAATATAAGGAAATTTCAGTATAAACCTTATATGGTAAGGGTCAATAACAACCATCTCGTTTAGATACTCTATAAAATTTGCATTAGGACCCTTTTTAACCCTATCCAGTGAAAACAAAATATCCTTTGCTTGCACTTCTTTTCCATTATGAAATTTCACCCCTTTTTTAAGATGGAAATCCCAAACCTTTCCGTCTTCAGATACTGTGAATGATAATGCGACACCGGGAATCAATCGGTTAAACTGATCAAAGGTATAGAGCCCGGTAAATATTTGTTCAATTACCTGATGGCTTGTAGTATCTGTTTTTATTGCCGGGTCAAGTGTTATTGGGTCTTCAGTCGCACGCAATACTATCTTCTTCCTCTTGGTTGTAAGCAGAGAAATCTCTTTTTTGAACTCATTTATAATTGTCTTCATTTGCTTTGTTAATTCTTCACCTGATTTTATTGTCGTTCCATAGGAAGAAAAATATTCACCTATTTTGTGGTATTCAGTATCAAAATTCCGGTAGTGTTCTCCAAGCATTCCACACTGATTTACCATTTCCATCGTAGAAGACAACATTTCTTGCGAAAGAGCTGTAATGTTATCAAGAACTTTACCGCTCTCACCAACTGCCTCCATTGAGATAGTTAGAGACGCTACACCCAATTCAACATCTTCAGTAGTTCGGGAAAAACACGAAATGAGATAATTTATATTCTTCAATATCTCTCCAACAACCGAGTCAACGCTTCCAACGAATTCAGAGGACCTCATTGAAAGCGTCTTAATTTCATTAGTAACAACCCCGAGTGCTTCAGCATATTTTCCACTGCGTGCACTTTCAATACCCGCATATAAACCCAAAAGACGCGAACGTTCAGATATCCTTTTTAATTCCTGAACCGGCCTTTCTACTTTATTAATAAGTTTCTTTAAGTTATTTGATTTTTCATTCAAAGAACAAAGTAATTCACTAATATCCTTATAAAAAACTTTGGCACGGGTCAATGCTTCATTTGCAAAATTATGGGTTTTTGTCCAGGATTTTATTCTTTCAGATATTACTCCTATTACTTCGTTGAGATGTTTTGCTTCCGAAATAAACTGTAATATCAATCTTTCTGAAGTATGCATTTCAAGCTTTTTTAATGCAACATTGAAAAATTCCTCATGTCCTCCCTCTAATTTTGGTTCATTATCCAATACCTGTTTTATGCTATTGAAGATATAATAAAAATTCTGTTCGTCTTCGGCAATCATCAAGTTGTTTTTTAAATTATTAAGGTGCTGAAAAAATGCACCTAAAAACATTTCTGTTATTGCGGTTGTTCTAATGATACGATAAATATCACCAAGATATTCAGACAACTTATCACTTTCTTTTTGCAAATTTATATGCAAATCCTTCTGGACAGATATACTATTAGATATATCCCTTATAGAATTTTCAAGCTCCGGAATCAAGGTGAGCAATTCGTTATTGATAGTCAAAAACTTTTCACCAATCTCTCTTAAATATGTAATTACATCTTGAATCTTTTTTAAATCTTGATTTAATTCATCAATATTTCTTAATAATTCGTTAGATACTACAGGAATAACTTTTGTCGGTCCCTGGACATTGCGCGCCAGAACTGTCATCTCTCGTGCAATTACCTCAAAACCCCTTCCCTCTCTGCCAGCATGAAAAGCAGTTATTCCCGCATTTCTTGAGGCAACCTCTATTGATTCGGAAACAAAATTGATATTATAAATAATCTCTGCAAGATTCCTAATACCGCGTTGAATTTGCTTTAAAACCTCTGCGATATTATTAAGATCCGAACTTATTTTTTCTGATATCAGCACTGATTCTTTAAAATTCTCAATACTTTTTTTCAGAAATTCGTGCATCTTCTTGATTTCAGTATCAAATACATCTACACCTTCAAGAACGAGTTCTACAGTTGCCGAGAGGTTATTAAATCTATGAGGGATTCCACTCAAAATTTCTGAATTTGTTTGAAGCCCATCATCAATTTTTTGACCTATGGATAAAAAATCTTTAAAACTTGAATCATACTGAACAAAAAGAGGTTTAAGCCTTTCAATGATAGTCTTCCTTAAATCGTCTGGCATATACATAAGTTTATCAAATTTTTGCAGTTTGTCAATGGAAAAGTGTGTTTACCACCTACGAAGGCAAAGTAAATTTAGGTATTGCATCTGTAGCGTCCATCTTTAGATGGACGAAAAAAATATTCGGTCCAGATAAATCTGGACGCTACAATCTGGAATTAGTTTATTCCACCCACACAATCCTTTTTTCATCAAGGCATCTTTTCAGACGGGCAGGCTATTGCTGACCCCCTCTTGTGTCAGATTTGTGCTATTTTCATTCCAAAAAATATGGTAATAAACAGAACTCCCCAAAATAGGTGTGCGCATTTTTGAAATTTCTGCACTTACCTAAATTCCCAAACTTTCAGGCACTATGATCTTCAATTTCTCTATAATCTCCTTTATAATAAATACAACCAATGTTATGAACAATAAAAAAATAACCTTTCAGGGTTCTTCTCTGTGAACCCGTAAAGGAATTAAATTCAAATCATCTTCCCTCAGGTTTAGTTGATAAAATTGTTAATTAGTGAAAAAAAACTGGTAGTGGAAAAGGTGTTTATTTTTGATTCTGCTACAGCAGAATTAGAATGATTATGGTAGCGAAAGTAGTTATGAAACCAGATAAACCAAACAGACTAAATAGACCAGAAAGACCAGACTGTTTTAGTCCTGACCCCTGCTCTTTGAACAGGCGTGGTTATTGGTTTAAGACAGTGTGAACTTTCCTACGGACTTACCGTTGCTACATACTCCTGTCCACCTTTGGTATATTTAAGAATCACAGCACTTTTTATTGGATTACCGAATTCATCAAATGAAATATTTCCTGACACAGATTTGAAATCTTTTATTCCTTGCAAAGATTCTTTTACCTTTATCGGATTGTCAGAATTTGCCTTTTTTATTGCCTCAAGCAAAAGACAGGTTGCATCATAACCAAGGGTTGCCAAGGCATCAGGCATTGAGCCATATTTTGCTAAGTATTTCTTAACCCATTCCTGAACTTCAGGTCTGGAGTCATCAGGTGAATAATGATTAGTAAAATAACCACCTACAATTGCATCACCCGCAATCTTGAGCATCTCTGGTGAATCCCAGCCATCACCGCCCATAAGAATTGATTTTATGCCCACCTGCCTTGCCTGTTTTGCGATTAAACCCACCTTGTTATAGTAATCAGGAATATAAAGTATATCTGGATTCGCCTGTTTGACCTTGGTCAACAACGCCGAGAAATCTGTGTCATCCTTCTGATACGATTCATAAACCAGCACCTGTCCACCCCCTTGAACAAAATTATCACGATAAAATTCAGCAAGTCCTTTTACATAATCATTACCCACATCATAAAGGATAGCAGTTGTCTTTGACTTCAGATTCTCAAGCGCGAATTTTGCAGCAACCCTTCCCTGAAACGGGTCAATAAAACAGGCTCTGAATATGAAATCTTTACGAGAACCGTCGTCCCTGATAGTAACCTTAGGATTTGTTGATGTAGGAGTTATCATCACCGCACTTGCATCCTGACAGACCTGTGATAATGATATTGAACACTTTGAAGAAACCGAACCAATTATTAATTTGACGCCATCCTGATTTATGAGTTTACTACCTGCATTCCTAGCCTCGGTCGGGTCATTCCTGTCATCCTGAATAAAAGTCTTTATCTGCTTTCCGTTTATTCCACCCTGTGCATTTATTTCTTCAATTGCCAACAGAAAGCCATTTTTTGTAGATTCACCAAAAGTCTTTACATCACCGGTCAATGGTGCTACAAGACCAATCTTTATAACATTCTCCTGCGGTTTGCAGGAAAGCATTAACACACAAAGCAAAATCAAGCATATTTTCATACATTATCTCCTTTCTTTAAGACTGTTTGTTAAGAAAAACACCATACTTTATGGCAGAACGCCGCTATAGATTTGAAAAAAACCAACTACCCAATCCTAACCCGCTTACTATTCTTTTTTGAACTGCTTTATACCTTCTTCATACAAATCACCACCATATGCATCATTGGCAACAATCACTGGAAAGTCTTCAACCTCGAGTTCCTGAATCGCCTCAGCACCAAGGTCTTCATAAGCAACTATCTTCACCGCCTTGATATTTTTGGCAATAAGTGCTGCGGCACCACCAGTCGCCGCAAAATAGACTGCTTTGTATGTCTTCATTGCATCACGCACTTCCTTTGAACGCACACCCTTACCAATCATTCCTTTCAAACCAATCTCAAGCAATTTAGGGGTATAGGGGTCGCACCGACCCGATGTCGTGGGACCGGCTGGACCAATCACATAACCAGGTTTTGCTGGTGCGGGTCCGGCATAATACACAATCTGCCCATTTAAATCAAGAGGCAATGGTTCACCTTTCTGTGCAAGTTCAAAAAGTCTTTTATGGGCTGCATCCCTTGCTGTGTAAATTTTCCCTGTGATTAAAACACTATCACCAATTTTAAGTTTCAAAACATCCCCTTCAGAAAGAGGGGTTTTCAATCTGATTGGTTCAGACATTTTACCTCCTTGTACACAACCATAATAACTTAATAAGTTGGAAGTGAGAAATCAAGAAAGTTTTCACTTTTTGTTTGCCCTTGCTGTTTTTACCCCTTTTCCAAGTATGTTTCTAATTTCTTCAGATTCTCGGAGTAAATATCGCGTTTCCTCATTAGTCACAATTTTGGAGTTATATAACAATCGTAACCAGTAGTGGCTTTCTTTTGCTTCCTTAAACGATGTATTCAACTTATAAATAAAATCACTTTTGCTGAACGCACCACAGGCTTCTTCGTAATTGGCATCTATAGATGTACCCGACCTTAGCAGTTGTCTTCCTAATTCCAGTACGACCCAGTTTTTGGGAAGTGATTGAACAAATTTAACAATTCTTAGGGCAAATTCATAAAGACGTTGTCGCAGTTCTTTGTTATTTTGCATTTTTCACTTCCTACTTCCCACTTCTCACTTATGTGCTTATATCACTGCACTCTTGTGTCGTGCTGCGTGGCAGTTAATATTTATTGCTGTAGGGAAAGAAGCGATATGTCTTGGAAAGACTTCAATAAAGACATCAAGACAGGTAATCCTGCCACCAAGCCCCATTGGACCAATTCCGGTCCTATTAATCTTTTCGAGCAGTTCTCTTTCCACATCAGCATAGAATGGGTCTGGATGTCTTTCACCGATGTTTCTCAATAGGGCCTTTTTTGCAAGATATGCAACATACTCAAAATTACCACCGATTCCCACACCAACGACAATTGGGGGGCAGGGATTGGAACTCGCCTGCACCACTGTATCAATGACAAATTTCTTCACCCCTTCAATCCCGGCAGCGGGTGTCATCATCTTAACCGCGCTCATATTCTCGCTGCCTCCGCCCTTTGGCGCTACGGTTATCTTTATTTTATCACCAGGCACGATTGTAGTATGTATAATAGGCGGGGTATTATCATTTGTATTTTTGCCCTGAATCGGGTCAGAAAGAATAGATTTCCTCAAATAACCTTCGGTATATCCCTTTGCAACACCTTCACTGATTGCCTTATTAATATCTCCCTTTACCCGAACATCGGCACCATATTCAAGAAATACTACAGCAAACCCGGTATCTTGACACATTGGAATCTGTTCACTTTTTGCAATATCTGCATTTTTAATTAGTTGATTCAATATATCTTTACCGACTGGTGATTCTTCTTTTTCCAGTCCATTTCTCAAGGCATTGTATACATCGTCACCTAAAAAATAATTCGCCTCTTTACACAATCGTGCAACCGTCTCCACGATTGTATTATATTCAATTTCTCTCATTGTACCCCCTTAAATTATTTTGTTGGTGTTAGCAGGTAAATCGTAGTTTTTTCTGGTAGCATCTCACTTTTGATATCTAATTCGCCATCAACCTTCACTATTTCTTTACTTTTAGTAAATTCTTCAACCGGCGCAATTGGAAAGTCACATTTAGAAGTTTTGAAATGCATTGGTATCACTACCTTAGGATTAAGTAAATTTACAATTGCTTCTGCATCCGTAGAATCAATCGTGAAATATCCGCCGACAGGAATGAGTAAAATATCCACTCTTCCAATTTTTTCGGCATCTGATTCTGTAAGTGTATGTCCAAGGTCTCCAAGATGAACAACATTAACACCGTCTATCTCAATATTGAAAATAACATCCCTCCCCCTTTCTTTTCCTGAATTCTTGTCATGATAAACCTCGTAACCAGAGATATTTATGCCTTTCACTTGTCTCTTGCCCGATTCTCGCACAAAAACAGGATTACCATTTATCTTTGTTTCGTTGTGGTCGTCGTGTTCGTGTGAGATTGTTACAATATCTGCCTCTTCTGTTATCGGATTATATTTTATGCCCCCACCGTAACAACCCGGTTTATATGGGTCAGTGATTATTCTAACACCTTTTTCTGATGTTATTAAAAACGCTGCATGACCCAAGAATTTAATCTTCATAACTACTCCTTTCTATAACCTCATTGGTTAATTATATTCTGATAATTTAAAAAATCAAGCACACGATTTAAATCAAAAATAATTTTTCAAAAATGTTAAATATATTATTGACAAATTATATTTATTAATTATAATTGACTGATGAGGATCTCCCCCAATAAGCTTAGACTTCAGTTTAAAGATTTTTTTGATGTTGCAGATATAAATCCCAATTATAAATTACTCTTTAAAAATCTGAACGCAGTCATTTATGTAATTGACCGTAAAGGCAGGATAGTTTATCTAAACGACTTTGCTGAAAAAATCTCGCATTATAAAGTTAAAGAACTTCTGGGAAAACATTTCAAACATATCGTTGCTCCTGAATCTATTAAGAATGTGCGCAAAACATTCCTTCAGCAGTTGAAAGGACAAGATATCAAACCTTATGAATTAGTTGTTTTTGATAAAGATAGAAAAAAAAA
>FMJZ01076476.1_pt1 | contig 16388 bp, 12 predicted proteins | sample 1987881 | NCBI WGS metagenome assembly FMJZ01 (sample SAMEA4378227, study PRJEB15110) | soil metagenome | biome: soil; feature: Field; material: Soil | place: India | collected 2015-03-11 | depth 0 m | reverse complement strand
AAACATCTCTTTAGATTCCGAAACAAGTTCGGAATGACAATAAATGATAGTCCGGAATGACAATAAGTGATGGTTCAGAATGACAAAAGGGATGGTTTGGAATGGCAAAAGTGATGACTCGGAATGACAAAAGGGATGGCTCGAAATGAAAAAAGGGCGGCTCGAAATGGGCAGGGGGATGGTGCGGAATGATAAAGAATTTGGTATTGGAATTATAAAAAGGGATATAATTATATTTCCTTTTACGCAGTGGTATGGGTAGTTGGCGTATTTATTCATAATGGATTTTGTCATATTAAAATTAAAGTTTGGGGCAAATGCATTATTCCTGATTTTAACAAGCGAAAAGAGGACCCAGAAATTACCCTTCTTGACTTAGTAGGGGATTTGGCTATACTTTGTCTAATGACAAAAAAGGAAAAACCAAAACAAAAATTTGAAAAAGAAATCTTTTTAGAAAAAAACTGGGACAGAATTATAATACTACTTTTATTTGTGTTGCCATTCCTATATTTTGCGCAATTTTTATCACCCAGTAAAATGATTGCCGGTTCAGATTATTTGCTTGATGGTTATCCTTTTGAAAAATACTCACTTGAAAATGGTGGACTTGTCTTCTGGTATCCAATGGTCTTTGGTGGATTTCCTGCACTCGGTGCCCCTGTTGGTGGACAATTAGCACCCCTTGCCCAGTTAAAACATCTCTTTCCACCACATGTTGCCCATTGTATAATATTTATAATCCTCTTTTTCATTGCTGGACTCGGGATATATATGTATCTTAAAGAACTCAATCTTTCAAAATATTCTGCAGCAGTGGGTGCGATTGTCTATCAATGGATTGGTAATCTTGCGACGACACCTGAAGCAGGACATACCGGCAGGGCAACAAGTATTGCATTGCTCGGGTTGATTCTATTTTTTCTACATAGAGCACTGGTTACAAGAAAATTTAATTATTTTATTCTACTCGGTGTGTCCATTGCCTTTGCATTTTACCAGGGACATTTTCAGCTCACATATTATAGTCTAATTGTGCTTGTTGCTTATGTAATCCACTTTATTATCACAAATAGCAAAGAAATAATAAAAAAAGATTATGTGAAGATATTTGGTTATGGAGCTATATCAATCGTTCTTATCTTTCTATTGATGGCAATGATCTGGTTACCTGTCCTCGGTGGTATGAAGACAGTCGCACGGGGTGTTGAACGCGGATATGAATATGCAGCAAGTTGGAACCTGCCACCTATAGAAATCTTTGATTTGTTTGTTCCTAATTTTTCCGGTGGAATTGAAAACTACTGGAGCCACAATCCAATGAAACTTCATACTGAATTCTCTGGTATAATGATAATTGTATTTATAGCATTTGCTCTATTCTTTTGCTGGAAAAGAAAATATTTAAAATTCTTTCTCTTCACAGGCTTAATAGCCCTATTTTATGCTTTCGGTGGAGCGACCTTTGTCCATAGAATTTTTTATGAACTAATCCCTGGTTTTAAATTAATGCGTGCACCTGGACTTGCATTTTACATCGTTGCATTCAGTATGGTTGTAATAGGCACGATAGGACTTGAGGAAATAATTATCCAGAAAAAGATTGATAAAAAGAAATTTATGCTTACAGGCATCATACTCGTTGGGTCTTTAATCATCATTTTGTTTCTAATCGCACCGGCGCTTGCACATTCTGAAGCAGGACAGAAAATTGCTTATCTCAAAAGAAATCTACCCTCTTATTATAATGGAGCACTAATAAGCATCATCATTGTAATCGCAACGCTTACCTTTATCTATTTATCATTAAATCAAAGACTTCGCATTTCCACTGCCACTTTGATATTCTCTGCTATCACACTAATTCATCAAATGCCAGTTATGGCAAAATATTTACCTTTAGGACCAGCACCAGAGATATATTACAAAGCCGATGATGTGGTAAATTTTCTTAAGAATGACAAAACAATATATCGGGTATTCCCCTTCCAATATGGCGCACGTGGCGAACACGACCGTGATTCATATCTATTATATCACAATATCCAAAGTGCGGGTGGATATATTGCCAATCCAATTCAACGGTATCAAGATTTAATCGGTGCCGGGATGAGTGTAATGTTTAATCCCCAAAACCTCATTCAATATCCAAAATTAGTAGATATATTGAATCTTAAATATGTTGTTGCTCCAAATCTTCCTGATGATATTTCTGCTTATGACCAGAATTCACAAAGGATAATCTTAATGATAAAAAGCTATCTTTCACGATTTCGCCCTGTTTACAGAGGTTATCAACATACAGTATATCAAAATGATAGCGTTCTACCCCGCGCCTGTATCATTCCTGATTATGTAGTATTACCACCAGACCAAATTATTGATTTTATGAAATCTCCGTTATTTAATCCCAGAGAATTTGTAATTCTTGAAGATAGTGTTACATATCCACATCCGGATAAAAAATTTGCGGCGGTTGAACCATTTATTAAAAAATATTCTCCCAATCAAATCATTGTTGAGACCAGTTCCCCTTATCCTGGATTTCTCTTATTGATTGATAACTGGCACCCTGACTGGCGTGTTTACATTGATAAAAAGGAAGAAAAATTACTTCGTGCAAATTACACATTTAGGGCCGTTCATATCCCTGAAGGTAGGCATAATGTAGTATTTGAATATAAATCAAAGCCATTTTTTATCGGTCTTATAATAACAATCACAACTATCTTTGCATTATTAGGATTTTACATACCATTCGGTTTGTGGCGTCTGGCAGTTAAGTACCGAATAAAATCGTCAAATACACTTAAACCTTGACTCCTCTAAAAAAATCATTATAATTCTGCAAACGAAAGGAGGTGATGGTCATAAATTAAAGAAAAGTTTTTATCATTTTAAAAAAATGGGGCATAACAAAAAGGAGGTAAAATGAGATATGCCTTAATCATAGCGATAATGTTATCGCTATCTTTTGGACTGGTCTATCAGTCTTTTAGATACCAGTCAACCGCTGGTCTATTTGAAGATGATTATGACCTGCTCTTTGACCCGGCAAGAATCTGCGAAATACAGGGTTCTCGTTTATGGACAAGCCTATCAAACTTCGTCAGCGGAAATGAGAATCTCTTCTCTAATGGCAGTCTTCCATATATCCTTGTAGGTGGTGCAACGAACTTCGGTAAATTCTATCCAGGGATGGTTTATGACCACAGTGTTGATAAAAATGCACAGGCAACCGGCTTATTTGACCCCAATGGTAATCAGATGTATGGTGATGGAGAAGTGACCACTATTAACTGGGATGATATCGATAACAACGGTATATTTGACCGCAGAACAGTTGAAACCGAGACCCGTTCGGCTTATGAACAGATAAAAGACAACAATATGTTCATCGGACTGGGCTACAAACTTGATAATCTCCGTCTCGGACTCGGCTATCTCAGGGTGCATAGCAAAAATATTCTGACTGACCCTGATAATAACTTTACCTATGATTATACAATAGAAGACCTTACTACAAATTCATTCACCTTAATCAACCGCGCAAAATTTGCAGGCGACGAAAATTTTAATTATGATGAGAACGATATCTTATTCAGTATCTGGAAAGATATGGATAAACTCTCAATTGGATTACTTGCTGGCTTTGGGTTGCTCGGATATGGAGTAAATGCAAATATAATTGGTGATTCAACAATCTATACGCAGCCTGCAGATACAAATAGATTCTTTACCCGTGCCAATATTTTTGACTCATTGAATCAAAAACAATCAGGAAATATTATCACAGTTAATATGCGTGCCTTTTATAACTATAATGAAAATATCCAGGGAAGATACTATCTCGGTTTCTTCACCCAATCTCTTGGATATGGGGATGATGCAATTGAGCATTACTACAAAACAAGGGAAAACATTATGGCACAATCCACCTGGGATACAATCAATACCTTTACTTATTATAACGGCTCTTCAAACATAAAGGGATTTCAGATTGGTACAAAACACTTATTTAAAATCTCGGAAAGGTTAAGAATCGGTTTTGGCGCGATGTTTACAAATAGTTCCTTCTTTGATTCTACCCTTGCTAAAGATACAACGGTATCAATAAGGGTCTATAATGACAATGACGGAATTTCATTTGACCCGGATGATTATGTAACTACTATCTGGTCGAGCGAAACCTGGTTGACCAAGTTCACTGGGGTATCAAGAATAATTGAACTGCCGGTTGGCGTGGAATTCAATCTCTTTCCGCAGGTTGCCTTCAGACTTGGTGCAAGGCATACATATACAATGGATGATTTTACAACGGTCACAGAACTCATCCAGTATGAACCACAAAGGACAAGGACTGTTGATGGTACCGGAACAGTTATTGAGGATATGATTGATCCCAATCCTATACCGATTGGTTCTGACGAAACTCAAAAAATAAATACGCCGCAAACCGATTATTTCTATGGAATTGGCTGGAATGTCACTGATAATCTTCAGATTGATATAATGGGATTCAGTGAACTCACCAATTTAGAAAACTGGAGAATCTCTGCAACATTAAAATTTTAGGGGGATAAAATGAAAAAACTTTATATTCTCAGTCTGATTTTATTAACAGTCATTGCCTGCCAGAAGGCAGAGAACATCCTTTCACCAGACCCTGATATGCCACAAGGAACTGGTGCAGGAAATTTACCCACAGTAACGAGCATATCACCTGCGAACTACACCCAGATGACCGACATGAATGGCAGTATCCCGGGAATTCAGGGGTTGATAACAGTGCGATTTTCTGATTATATGGATCCGACAAGCGTAACCAACAAGAATAATATCATAATTCTTGATGTCAGAACGAATACGAATATCCCACAGGAAAAGATTTCCACCGAGTATTATCAAGAGATCAGAACCCTGTATATCAATATCTCTGATGTTCCGGATTCAGGCTCATTCTTGCTACGACTTGTCTCCGGTACCGAAGGAATGAAAAATCTCTATGCTTCACCCCTGGATGGTGACAACGATGATTTTGCTGATGATACACCCTATGATGACTATCATTCAACATTCTGGACTGCGCCACTCTCTGATACACTCGTTGCCACATTCCAGCCAACGATTGCAGGTTTCACTCCCGATACTGTGGCAATAAACAACACTACGCCCCAGATTCAGATTGGATTTCCTGGTGTGTCTCCTATGGATACGAATACCTTAAGTACTGACAACATAAAACTTGCTGATGAAGGTGGCACTAATATTTCACTTAACATAGTCTCGCGCGATCCATACGGCATTATTCTACAGCCTACAAATCCGTTAACAACTGGAAAGAACTATACGATTACATTAGTCTGCGATAAAATAAAGAGGCGCGGTGATTCAAAGACACCCGTCTACTTATTAAAACTTGATGGGGATAGCGATGGGCCTGAAGAAACAGAACCCAATCTGCAATCTTATTTTAGGGTTGATGATCCGAATAATCCACCAAGGGTTCAAAGTATAAATGCGATTGGTACAAGTGGAGCAATGATTACATTTACTAGGCTCCTTGATAATGCAACTATTAACTCGAGCAATATATGTATATATGACAATACCGGTTATGTTCCTGGTGATATGAGGATTTATACAAACAGCGCAGGTGACAGAACTATTATTGATTATTACTACAAGAGAACAGTAGGTGGAGGTAGAAGGGCATTCGTTTCAAAAGAGGTAAAAGCAACGAATGGCTATAAACTCGATGGTAATGGAAACGGAATCGGTGGTGAACCCTGGGATGATTATAAAGGTGCATTCTAAGCGTTGAATTTGCAAGAAAAATAGAAGGGAAGGGTATATACGCCCTTCCCTTTTTTAATTATAAGGAGGTGTAATGGAATTAAATGAATACCAAAAACTTATTGAAAAGATATATTTGAAAAAAGATTCAAAAAGGGGGCTTGATAAGACTTTTAACTGGCTTATTGAAGAAATCGGTGAATTTGCAAGGGCAATTCGTAAAAAAGACAAAAAAATGATAACCGAAGAATTTGCAGACTGCCTTGCCTGGCTCTTATCAGTAGGTTCAATTCTTGGAATTGATGCTGAAAAAGCAATGGAGAAGTATACAAAAGGCTGCCCTAAGTGTCGCTTATCACCCTGTAAGTGTAAAGAAAAATAAAAATTTATCTATTCCCTAAGGTTTAGGAATTTTTATTTTAATAGTTGAAAGGCGAGTTTTTGATAAGATAATTTAATTTTGACTTGACTTTTTAAATATAATAATTATACTTAAGAGTCTGTCGGATAAATCCGACTGCTACAAATTATAACAGGAATTAAAAAGGGGTCTTTATGATAAGTTATGGCTTAATAATATCTTTATTTTATATTATAAATCCACCCGAGAATGTTCGGGCATCGAAAATAATAAATCAGGATAGCATCAGTATTACAATAGGCTGGGATATATCAAAAGGAACAGATGTAGATAGATTTGAAATCTATCGCTCAAAGTATAACCTGCTCAAAACCCTTATTCAGGATACTATCTTTTATGATTATAATATCCAGAGCGATAATGAATATCTTTACGATATCGTAAAAAAAGAAAGAATGAAAGAATACAATCATCAGAAAAATTTCCTTAAGGTTGTTTCAATTGGTTACCAGGTGCTTAGAGATACAGCAAATAACAGAAATATTATCAAATGGAAAAGACCCAATGATTTATATCTTGGTGAAACCTATGAGGTCTGGCGAACAGAAAAAAACGGAGAGTATGATTTAATAGGCAGTGTAGATAAAAACAATCAGTCTTTTCGCGATACGAGTATGAAAGATGGAGTAAAATATTTTTATAAGGTCGCAGGGGTAAAAGATAACGAAAGGAAATTCTCAGAACCTTCTCCACCACTTTTTACCATTGGCACTCCAAAATTTATTTATGCACAGGATATTCCCAATGACGAAGGAGAAGGATTTAGAATAAATTGGGAACCGTCTCCGAATTATGATATGATAAAGAGTTATGCGCTATTACGCCTTGTATATGATTCCATCGCGGCATTTAAGGATACCTTCTTTTATAATGACACAACAGTAAAATCAAACATAGAATATTATTATTACATCGGTAAAAACTATCAAATTGTGATGCCCGCAAAGATTATTGCTGATTCAGTAGGTATGACCGGCAGAGTAATAAGAATAGAATGGAAGTTGAATCCGAAAGTTGTTGGACAGAATTATGATTTAACATTGATCTATCGCGCCGAAAAAGATAGTGCGGATAGATTCAATTATATTGATTACACCGCACCTAGTGAAGAAAAGTTTTTAGATGGAACAGCAGAACCGGATAAAGAATATATTTATGAAGCAAGGGCAGTAAAGGAAGTTTCAATTCCATTCAAGATTGAAAAAGATACAGTGGTTGATGGGAGAAGAATCGTTTCATTAAGTTGGAAAAAATCAAAAGAGCCTTCAGAATTTTTAGGCTATTATGTAATGCGTGCAGAAAAGGATAGTGGCAATTATGGCGTTTATGCGCGACTAGGAACACAAGTCAATAGATTTCAAGATAGAGTTGGTATATTCAATGGTGTTCCTTATGCCTATCGTATTGTTGCAATCACAAAGGATGGCGAAAGAATTTCTTCTGGAACAACGCCTTATGTAGTCGCCTCTCCCCAGTGGTTCCATACAGGTAGAATAAACGCTTTGGTCAGTATCATAATATTTATCTTTCTTGTGGTCTTCTTTATTGAATATACAAAAAAGGACCGCCCGGTATATGTACGAAGGATTGCCGGTTTATCCGCCATTGATGAGGCTGTAGGCAGGGCAACTGAAATGGGAAGGCCGATACTCTATGTTCCTGGGACTTCTGACATCAGCGATGTTGCAACAATTGCTTCTTTAAATATCTTAAGTGAAGTTGCCAAAAAGACCGCGCAGTATAATACCCCTTTAATAGTCCCGAATCGCGACCCGATTGTGTTTACCGTGGCAAGGGAAGTCGTAAAAGAATCATACAACAAGGTGGGAAGGCCAGATGCATTCAATCCCGATAGTGTCTATTATGTAACTGATTCTCAGTTTGCGTATGCAGCAGCAGTGAGTGGAATAATGATTAGAGAAAAGCCAGCAACAAATTTTCTTGTTGGAATGTTCTGGGCAGAATCTCTGATTATGGCAGAGAGCGGAGCATCAACCGGAGCAATTCAGATCGCTGGGACCGATGCAATTACACAATTACCATTTTTTATCACTGCCTGTGATTATACACTAATTGGTGAAGAATTATATGCGGCAAGTGCCTATATCTCAAGAAATCCTACACTTTTAGCAACACTGAAAAGTCAGGATTATAGTAAGTTAGTGATTGCCGGTATAATGGTTATAGCAACATCCCTTGCCTTACTGAAACTTGGAATCCCTGTTTTTAATTTGTTTAATATACAATGACAGAACTTAATAACCATAATGAGTGGAAAGTTAGAATTTTATTACTTGCTACTTGCTACTTTTCACTTATTAGGTTATCTTAGGTAGGAGGTTTTATGCAGAGAACAATTCCTTTAATGATTGTTCTGATAATTGGAATAGCCATGCTTGTCCAGTTTTTTATTCCCCATAAAATATCCAAGGATATTTATATGAATTTCCTTGACTGGCTAGGAATAATTGCTGCATTTGCGTTGGTCCTTGGATTAGGAAGTCTTATAAATCATCACATAGATAAAATTCAAAGAAAAAGAGAGCACTGGCAATACTCCTGGGTCACACTCATTTCTATAGTCATCGTTGCAATAATCGGACTTTTTGGGGGAATGGAAGGCAAAGGGCCTTTACCGGTTCAACCCCAATTTATGTTCGGCAATAAATTGATTGTGATAAAATATTCAATCCAGACCATTTATGACAATGTGATGACCCCACTTGGTGCAACGATGTTTGCGCTATTAGCGTTTTTTATGTCATCTGCCGCATATCGTGCATTCCGTGCAAGAACCTTTGAAGCCACACTCCTTCTGGTCGCGGCTTTTATTGTAATGATTGGTGTGGTACCGATTGGCTATTATCTATCACCCAAATTGCCACATCTTGCCCAATGGATAATGGATGTTCCCAATACTGCATCAAAAAGGGGTATTCTCTTCGGTGTGGGGCTTGGAATAGCGGCAACATCATTAAAAATTATGCTCGGGATTGAAAGAAACTGGCTCGGTGGTGGAAAATGAAATTCTGGGAATATTTATTAAAAATTGATAGAAGGATTGTGTTTTTACTCGTTGGGCTCTCGGTATTAATTCCGCTAATATTCCCGTTTCGTATAAAAACAAATGTTATGCCTTATACGCAAAAACTATTTGATGTGATTGAAGAGATTGACCCTGAGGCACAGGGAATTTTGATTTCTGCAGATTATGACCCCCAGACAATGCCTGAACTCCATCCGATGTTTATCTCTTTATTACGCCACACATTTTCAAAAAGAATTCCTACTCTTGTAATGACCTCTTATATCCAGGGACCTGGGCTTGCAAAACAGGGACTTGACCAGGTAACGCAAGAATTCAATGCAAGGGCGACAACCCATGCCGATTCCATAATATATGGAAGAGATTATGTCTTCTTGGGCTTTCCACCCTTATGGCTTGCTGCGGTATTGAGAATGGGTTCTGATATAAACCAGGCATTTCCTGCAGATTATTATAAAAATAGAACCGCCTCCCTTGAAATGATGAAGAAAATAAAAAATTATAACGACATTGGAATCATTATCTCAATCGCAGGGAGCGCATTACCACAATCCTGGGTTGTTTATGCAAATACAAGATTTGGCGTAAAAATCGGTTCGGGTGCTACTGCAGTCACCGCCCCTGATTTTTATCCATTCTTGCAGACCGGACAGATGAGCGGAATGATTGCGGGTTTGAAAGGTGCATCTGAATATGAACATCTTGTGCAAACGAAATATAATCTTACCGGTCCAACCCCGGCGACAAAAGGGATGAGTTCACAATCAATCGCCCATATTACGATTCTTTTACTTGTAATAATTGGTAACATCGGTTATTTTGCTACAAGGAGGTCCCGTGAGTCATGACCCCTGGATTTGGATTGGTGCATTTTTGACCATCGGGATTCTGTCTTTTTTATACAAAGAGAATCCATTTTATCGTTTTTGTGAACACCTATTCGTTGGTGTAGCAAATGGCTATGCGATTGCAGTTACCTGGCACCTCGTTTTAACACCAAGGCTTGTTATGCCCTTACAAGGCGGGAATTATCTTGTGCTCATTCCGATGATTATTGGTCTACTCTACTTCTTTAGATTCATCCCCAAATTATCATGGCTTGTGCGCATTCCAATTGCAGTTGCATTGGGATTTTCTTCAGGCGTAAGCATACCAGCAATAATCCAAGCAGATGTAATAAAACAGATGCAGGGAACGATTATCTACCCCCATCTATTTGCAAACTGGCAGCAGGGATTATGGGCGGTTCTTATCTTCATCGGTGTCCTTGCTACTATATTCTTCTTCTTTTTCTCAAAAGAACATAAAGGGATTTTAAAACCCGTATCTTATGTCGGTATAATCTTCATTATGGTTGGTTTTGGTGCATCCTTTGGTTATACAGTGATGGCGCGTCTATCCTTATTGATTGGTAGATTACAATTCCTATTCGGCACCTGGCTGGGATTGATAAAATAAAAAATATCAACCGATACTGCAGAATTTGAAGTCATATTGAATAAATAAAAAAGGGGGCTTTTGCCCCCTTTTTTATTATGTTCGCGCCTTAGTGGGTTACGACAAGTTTGCCAGAGAGATTTTTGCTATCGGTCTTTAATACAACCACATAGGCACCGTTGGCAAGTTCACGGGTATCAATAGTGTTGGTATAGAAGCCAGCATTCTTATAGCCCTGGTCAATCGTTCTGACGAGTCTGCCATCCGCACTGTAAAGGGTAATTGATACATTGCCGGATTTTGGTAATGCATAGGAAATGCCTGCCTGGCTCTTAACCGGATTTGGTGTAATATTGAGTGCAAGTTTCTTTGGTGTTTCAGTTTTGTTCTCGGCAATACCAACGATTGGATTCCTGCCAACATACCAGCGGGAGGCAGCGGCTACATTGCCCTGGATAAGGGCATAAAGATCATCCATTGGAGAAGGTATAGCGCAACCAAATGTGAAGAAAAATTGTCCATTTCCCACTGGGTCAACTCTCTTTGCAATCTGCCAGAGACAGTTATTATGGTCACTGATACTACCGGTTAGATTTCTTGGTGTTGACCAGGTTGCACCGTTATCTGGTGAATAATTGTAATAAACATCCCAGAATGTACTGGTGCCTGCGCCACTTCTGGCTTCACCAAATAAAACAACCACATAATTACCACCTGTAGCAATTGTCGGATAGAAATTCTCAGCACCGGCTGTAGTAACTCCAACCTCAATACAAGGCTGTCCAGGAGCTCTTGAGACATAAACTTTACCAATATAAGGATATTCTGTATCATCGCCATTAATTACATCAAACACAAGGATTGGATTACCCGCATCGGTAACCGCCACCTGTTCCCAGTATACAACATTATTGGTAAATGGCTGGGGCCAAACCATGTTATATGTTTGCTCCGCACTCCAGTTTATACCATCGGTCGTGGTTTTGTAATAGATATTGAGGTCAGCATCATAATAGAATACATACCCAATTCCGCCATTGAAATCAAATCCCCAGTAATAAGCTGTCGCTGGTGCAACAACTCCGCTGGCAATTTGCTGGCTCAAATCAGTGTTATAGGTCATGTAGAGTATATCATAAGCAGCGGTAACACCGATAAATAAAATATTTCCATTGGGCAATTGTTTTCCAATGTGTTTATGGACATTCACATTACCTGAAAAGTCGACAGGATAATCCCACAATGATGAGAACCAGCCTCCACTTTCATACTGTCCAACCATTGCTCCCCAGGCACCACCTACGAGGACCGGAAAGGAGATATGTGGTCCCTGACCATCCCTTGAAGCAATTGAAGTTGGATACCTTGCAGGGCCATGCTGTTGATTATAAGCGAACGGATCTGTCAACGCAAAACTGAATGTATTATCAGTCTGCCAGACATCAAGAGCACCACTAACCGCAAAATTCCTGCAAACAAATTCCAGATACCCATCAGTAGGATTATAAGCCAAGCATTCTTGCATCTGAGTCCACATAGTATACTGATTAACAGAAGAATCTGCTATTACAATGTCTCTCGTTGTCGACACTGGTACAAATCTATCACAGGAACCAGTTCCATCATCCATCTTTGCCTTATCAATATTTGCAGGCACAATTGTTGCCCACACAACGATACACATCATACCAACGATTGTTAATACTTTCTTCATTTTTCACTCCTTTCTTTGTATAACCATTTTGAATATAGTTCTGATTGCCCTTGAGGGCTGTTAAATCATATTTTTATTTATTTTTATCACCTCCTTTCTTTATTTTATTATCAGCATCTTACAAAGCATATTGTCTGCATCGGTTTTGACTCTAATGAAATATACACCCGATGCAATTCCGTCTGGAAACCACAGGAATTCATTTTTGTTTTTATTGAATCCGCCCTGATAAATCGTCTTTAAGACCCTTCCTGAAACATCAAGAATTTCAATCTTACCCCGGGTCTCTTTTTCCATTGTAAACTGAATGGCAACAGCATTTTTCTCGGTTACAGGCTGAGGCATAATCCTTAAAGAAGTTATTATCGGCAATTGATTATTCTCTTCAACCCCCACGATATCCTGTCTTATTATCAACAATCCAGTGCCGCCGTCTGGTAGATAGACAAGACCTTTATTCACATAAACAAAATTTGCTGTGCTCAATGAAAGAATATAACCTGCTTCTGAAGGTGAATATGGATTTGAAACATTTATCACCCTCACACCACCCATTGTTCCGTCAGCAACAAAAAGATAGTTATTATAGAACTGAATCCCTGTTGCTGATGATGGTGTATCAAGTGAGCCTAAAAGTAAAAGGGTATCAGGGTTTGAGGCATCAAAGATTTTAATTCCGGGAGCACCGTCTGCTGCATAGAGATAATTGCCATATTTAGCAACCGAATATGTCACTCCATTCGTATCATAATAACCGGTTTCATACGGATTGGATGGATTTGAAACATCTATTATTCTCACACCCTTTGTGGCATCAGCAACATAAGCAAGATTATTAGCCACAACAACATCGTAGGCAAAGCCACTTGTATTAAATATTCCCAATATCACAGGATTAGAAGGATTCTGGACATCAACAATCACAAGTCCCTGGGAACGCGCTGCCACATAAACCCTGTTTTCGTCCAAAAATAAACCAAGCACATCATCACCGAGCGCCAGTTTTCCAATCTGAAAAGGATTTGTTGGATTTGCAAGTGATAAAATTCTCAGGGTATCCTCACGGTCGCCAATGTAAAGATATTGGGATGAGCCTGTAATTGAATATGAATTTCCTGGTAGAGCCACTTTATTGACATATTCAGGGAGTGTGGAATCACTAATATCAACTATCTGCAAGCCACCGGTTCCATCTGTGAGATAAGCATAATTACCGATTATAACCAGATCATTTGCCCATCCGGGCGTATCATAATGACCGATAAGATTGACATTGGCTGAATGATTCAATTCCATAACCCTGGTCCTTCCAAAGCTTCCATCCGCCGCAAGCCTTACATTGCCTGCATTCATTGCCGCAATATTAACCCTTAGTGAGCAACTGAGCGCTGGACAGGTCCAGACATATTTTCCTGTATTGGGTACATTGTTGGCGATCAGGGTCCAGCGTAAAGAATCGTATCCTTCACCATCAGTACCCTTTGACCACCAGAGTTTTATATAACTTATGTCATTTCCGGTCGTACGCCACCGAATCGCATATTTTATGTTCTTAAACATAATGGGTAAATTGTAAAGGTCGCCACCCTTAGGATACTCAAGGATAATATTATTCGGATTTGCACCACCAGGTATAAGATTTACAACATAGTCATAGGACCATACGCCGTTGTAATATGTTCCAAGCGGCCACAATGGTTCATTGTTATCCCAGGTTGTGTGAACAATTATAAATGTATCAGTGCTTGTAATCTCGTATCCAACACCGGTGACCGAGTGATTTATATATTGATTCATGGGTGGATACCAGTATTGAAGGACATTCCAGTGACAGGGCCGCTGGGCGTCAATCTCTGCCTTCAAATAAGAAAATACCCATTGATTCCAGTACCCACCCTGCGGAGAAGTAGTGGCACTAAATGAATATCCATTATAAGAATTAGCAACCGCTGCCATTCCTGGAGCAATATAGGAGATATAGGTGCCACCGGTTAATGTGTCGGTGTACATTGCCAGGGCAAGTTCACGATTGGTATTGGCGCAATCGTTCCACTCGTTTTCTGGTGTATCCCAGTGGGTAAAGAAGTAGTCAACAAGTTTCCCATAATTACGATAATCCCAGTACCAAAACATCATCGATGCTGCAGTGGGCGAACAACCATAAACCCAGTCAATAAATGGAACAGAATCCACATAATTGGATTGACGGGTAGTGAAGTCTTCTGTATTTAGATAACGAATCCACTTTTCTCTCGTTATCTTTTCTAAGATTGGGTCTGCCTTGACCCTTGTCATATCTTCGTCAGTTCTAACTTGTGCATTTACGACATTTATTAAAATTCTTTTGCCATCTATATCAAATCCTGCGTATTCTTCCCCTGTCCCAAAATAATAATACTTTTTGAACAAAGGTTCCCTTTGGAAAATTTTTCTTGCTTTTTCCAGGGCTCTGCCATAGAACCTTTCACAATATGGAATTCCCCTATAAACCTCTCCGATAGGTGAAGTTGTATACCTTGCACCCATTATTATTGTAATAAATTCATTTTGGCCATTAGTAAATATTAATCCATAGGCATTGGGCTGTTCATCAGAGCCGTGATAGGTTATTACACTGGAAAGAATATAACCAGTGCCAAATCTCTGATTTACAAACCTGCTCCCGATGTCTTCTATTTTATTTATTGGAATAAAATCAGATGCCCACAATGCTCCTGTAATGATTAGTAAAACAACCAATTTTTTCATTATCCACCTCTTTTTGAAGGGTGGGGTTCACAGTGAACCCCACCCGAATCTTTAATTAGAATCCGAAGAGCAGTCCGATACGATGGGTATGACTGAGCACCCCTTTGTTCATATAAGCATAGTCAATCCGCATCTCACGTTCACCCATCTTAAGATTAAATCCAACACCTGCGGTAAGGTTATTCAGTAGCCACTCCGTTTTATCACCCCAGTTTGGATATGTATATTTTTCTGCGGTTGTATCATAGACTGGTTCAGCGCCGGTCATCGCCTTCATATAGTCAAAATTCAGATACATTTTGTAGCCAGTCCTTAAGAAGAGGGTGTTCATATAACCATATTCAAGCCCTAAATTTATCGTTTCGTAATTGTCATTTGGATGATTCAAATCAAGGGCAACAGTAAAACGCTGGGCTTCGGTCTCTACAGGATTCATTGCCAAGCCAAATCTGAAGATTAAGGGCAATGGAAATGGCGTGGTCTTTACTGAAACTGGAATTTCTTGATAATCAAGTGGAGAATCAGGGAATGGGTTAGCTGATCGGTCAAGGTTTCTTCCCCCAAATTTTATATCGGCTCCGAAATTCGCCATCGATGCTGCAATTTTCAAACCCCTAAAACCGGTATTATAATGAATTCCAAAGTCAGTAGCAATTCCTGTTGCAGACATATCCTGGATCATTTCCTGAACTGCCTTGATTGTAGCACCTGCAGCAAGACGGTCGGTAAACATCCTTCCAAATGAAATTCCAAGGGCAAAATCAGAGGCATTGAAATATCTTCCGGTTCCTGTATCCTCACGCACAGTCTTGGTATTTGGGTCATCAACAGATGTAATTTCCATTTCTCCCATAGTCAATGCAGTAAGACTGAAACCAAGGGTTCCCATATTTGCTAACGGAAGTACAACCGCAAGGTAATCATGTTTTATATCCGCAATCCATTCGTTATGCTGGAGTGCAAACTGACGACCATTCAAAACACCCAGCCCTGCAGGATTCCAGTATGTTGCCGAGGCATCATCAGAGATTGCGACAAATGCCTCACCCATTGCCGCCCCGCGACCAATACCGATCTTCAAGAACTGGGCACCTGATGTCCCGAGCTTTGCAAAATCTGCAAACAGGGGAATTGATAATATAAGGATTAGCGCAAGGTACCTTTTCATTTTTGCCTCCTATCTTACGATTACAAACTTGCCTGTCTGTTGACCAACCTTGGAATCA
>FMJZ01001989.1_pt1 | contig 16397 bp, 14 predicted proteins | sample 1987881 | NCBI WGS metagenome assembly FMJZ01 (sample SAMEA4378227, study PRJEB15110) | soil metagenome | biome: soil; feature: Field; material: Soil | place: India | collected 2015-03-11 | depth 0 m | reverse complement strand
GTTAATGGATACAGTAAAGCAAGGATCACCATCAATTACACTGGTGACAGTACAGTTAATCGTAAAAGCATAAGTAGTGGTTGAAAGAAAAATAACAAACAGGTTTTATGTTACAATTTGTTTATTTTATATTACTTTTTTGGAAAATACATCCGCTGTAAAAATAAGCTAAGATAGCATCTAAAATCACGTTAACTTTTACGGTAACTTAGAAACTTTTATGTTGATTTTATTAGCAATTTTAAATTAACTCAAATCTTGTAGCTGCCACCAAAAAATCTTTAAAGATCAATATTTTCTATCCCAAAATTTCTATCCGAACTCTTCCGGAAATTTTTAATCTTTTTTATAAAAAAGTTACCGAGTCCTCTGAAATAGTTAATAAAAACAAGAGAAATCAAAAAGCCTCTTATTATATTATTCAGATTATCGAAAAAATATTTTGTATTTTGTTATAATGGTTAATTATGTTTATTGGAACGCCTCTTATTACAGAAGAACAAATTCAAAACAAAGTTAAAGAACTCGCATACAAAATATCTTCAGACTATGCGAATAAAGACCTACTTGTAATAGGAATTCTCAAAGGTTCATTCATGTTTTTTTCAGACCTTATAAGACATATTCAGACACCTTTAAAAATTGATTTTATTATTGCCTCAAGTTATATAAAAGATTCATCTTCAGGAGAAGTAAAAATTCATTATTTCCCGAGGGAGGAAATACAGGATAAAGATGTACTTCTTGTTGATGATATTATTGATACAGGAATTTCTTTAAAAACGATTAGAGAAAAAATACTTTCTATGAATCCTTCTTCTTTGAAAATATGCGTTCTCCTTGATAAAACAGAAAGAAGAATTGTTGATGTTCCAGTTAACTATATTGGCTTCAAAATTCCTAACAAATTTGTTGTTGGCTATGGTCTGGACTATCATGAGATGTTCAGAAATCTTCCTTATATCACAGTTTTTAAGAAAGAAATCAAATAATGTATAAGTTGAAAATCATTACAGGATTTGACGCTGCTCATCAACTAAAAGGTTATAAAGGCAAATGTGAAAATATTCATGGCCATAACTGGAAAGTAGAGGTAGAAGTAATTTCAGAAAAACTTAATGAAATCGGGATTGCACTTGATTTTAAAGAATTAAAAAAAAATGTTGATGAAGTAATATTCCAACTTGACCATACCTTTATAAATCAAATTCCACCGTTTACACAAATTAATCCTTCAAGTGAAAACATAGCAAGATGGATATATATGTCTCTGAAAGATAAGCTCAATACAACGCCTGTAAAACTTTATAGTGTTACTGTATGGGAGTCTGATTATGCATCCGCAACATATATGGAATGAATATTTAGATGCAATTTTTCAAAAAATACCAAAGATTCATGCTGATTGGGAGATTTATTTTCTAAAAAGAAAAACTCATTCGGTAGAAGGCAAAGATTTAAAACTTGATAAAAAAAAGGACGCTACAAGAAATTTTTTTTCAATAAGAGTAATAAAAGACAAAAAAGCTGGATTTTCAATTTGCAGCGAAATAGATAAAATTCCAGAGGCTTTTAAGTTAGCAATTGAGCTTGCTCAAATATCTAACCAAGATGAATTTTTATCACTTCCATACCCAGAACAGGTAAAAACAGTGGAAGTTTTTGATGAACAGTTAATAAACATGAAAGAATTATTGCCTGAAATATTAATAAATATGCAAAAATCTGCTCTTTTTGATAAAAGAATTAAAAAACTTAGGAATGCTGAGTTAAGCTTTAAAATTGATTTAAAGGGCATAATAAACTCTAAAGGAATTTCTCTTTATCAGCCATTTACAAGTATTATGGTTCATATAATTGCAATTGCTGAAGAAAAAGACTCTCAGATGGGATGGGCTTATAGAACTGAAAGATTTTTAAAAAATATCAATTTTGAAGATGTTGGATTAGAGGCAGGTAAAAAAGCTTTAATGCTTCTTTATCCAAGAAAGATTAAACCATTTAAAGGATTTGCAGTTTTATCTCCCGATGTTGCATGTGAATTTCTTGAACTTATAGCTCAATCCATTTCTGCAGAAAACTATCAAATGGGCAAGTCTCTTTTTTCAGGTAAAATTGGACAGATTGTTATAAACGAAAAATTAAATATTATTGACGATGGACTGGCTCCAGAAAAATTTGGCTCAACACCATTTGATGCTGAAGGTTTTCCCACATCAAAAAAGATTTTAATTAAAAATGGGGTTTTAACATGCCTTTTACATAATACCTATACAGCAAACCGAGCAAGAACATTATCTACAGGAAATGCAATCAGAACAGAAAAAGGACTATCTGTGGGTCCAACAAATCTATATATTGATAGTGAAGAAAAAATTTTTTCCTTAGAGGATTTAATCAAACAAGTTGATAAAGGAATCTATATTGTTGAAGTTATGGGTATGCATACAGCAAATCCTGTTAGCGGAGACTTTTCAGTAGGAGTTTCTGGCATTTATATAGAAAATGGAGAACTAAAACACTCTGTGAAGGAAGCAGTGTACTCTGGCAATGTGATAGAACTTTTCAAAAATATAAGAGCATTAGGTAATGATTTAAAATTTTTTGGGAACACTGCTTCACCAACCCTTCTTGTGGAGGGTGCAGATATATCTGGATAAAGGAGGATTGATGTGGATTACTTTTTAACTGAAGAACAAAGGATGATAAAAGACCTGGCAAGACAGATTGCAGAAGAACATGTACTTCCTGTCCGCTCAGAACTTGATGAAACAGGAGAATTTCCATGGGATATTATGAAAATTCTTGCGCAGGCAGATATGTTCCGAGTATTCATTCCAAGTGAATACGGTGGACTGGGCACAGGAGCACTTGAGCTTTGTCTTGTAGTGGAAGAACTATCAAGAGTATGTCTTGGAATATCAACCACATATGCTGCAAATGCATTAGGAACATATCCAATTCTTCTTTTTGGCACAGAGGAGCAAAAGAAAAAATATCTACCTGATATAGCTGATGGAAAACGTCTTGTTGCTTTTGCACTTACCGAACCAAATGCAGGAAGCGATGCAGGAGGAATTCAGACAACTGCTAAAAAAGATGGAGACTACTATATTCTTAATGGAAGAAAACAGTGGATAACAAATGGTGGAGAAGCAGAAATTTATACAGTTATTGCTTTGACTGATAAAGCAAAAGGTCCAAGAGGAGCATCAGCTTTTATTGTTGAAAAAGGAACTCAGGGTTTTAGCTTTGGTAAAAAAGAAAATAAAATGGGTATAAGAGCATCTGCAACAAGAGAATTAATATTTGAAGACTGCAAAATTCCAAAAGAAAACTTGCTTGGCAAAGAAGGAATGGGGTTTATTGTTGCTATGAAAACTCTTGACCAGAGCCGTGTTGGTGTTGGAGCACAGGGAGTTGGAGTTGCTCAGGGTGCTTTTGAGGAAGCAGCAAAATTTGCTAAACAGAGAATTCAATTTGGACAGCCTGTGATAAGTTTTCAAGCAGTTCAGCATATGCTTGCAGATATGGCAACTCAGATTGAAGCTGCAAGAGCTCTTGTTTATTCTGTTGCAAGATATATTGACAGTGGTGCAAAGGATATTACAAAAGCTTCAGCAATGGCAAAAACATTTGCAACAGATGTGGCAATGAAAGTAACAGTTGATGCAGTACAGGTTATGGGCGGTTCAGGATACATGAAGGAGTATCCAGTTGAAAAAATGATGAGGGATGCAAAAATTCTTCAAATATATGAAGGAACAAATCAGATTCAGAGGAATGTCATAGGACAAGCAATTATAAAAGAGCTTACAAAAGCAGGAATTTAATTATTTTCTTAAAAGCATCACTCTATGGGACTCCCCCATTCCTTGGGGGAGTATTAGTCTTTTAAAATGTTCTTTTAAATTCTTTTGATAAATTTTCTGAAGCATTTTATCATCACAGAGAGAAACAAGATAACTGCCCTGAGAAAAATATCCTTCACGTTTAAATCCAGCCATAGTTGCAAATTTTTCAAGTGCTGTAAAATTCACATGAGCAGTAATATCCTGCTGTCCGATATTTATATAGGGATTTTCATTAATGTTGTGCTTATGATAACAAAGCAAAGTGCCTTTATTCCTTTCTGGATGATAGTATTCCTCAGAGGTGTAGCCATAGTCAAAAATTAAAATATAGCCTTTTTTCAATTTTCTGCTCAAGCTTTCAATCAATGACCTCATTGAAAGATTTACCTCTGACCGATATCTTTCCATTTTTAAAATCCATGGCGCAAACTCTTGTAAATACTCTAATGTGTCTGTTCTGCATGGCAATAATACTTCAATTAGCTCTTCTTGTGTTCCAAAACTCACATAAATCTCCATAATCTGTTCTAAACAATTTACTTCAAATAATCTTACAGGAAGTGCATCAAAGACTTCATTGCAGATAATTAATCCGTTAAATGGTCTTAATTCTTCAATTGAGTTATACCAGAAAATTTTATCCTTATGTTGTCTTAATATTTCTTTTTGAACTTTTTTAAAAGCAGGATTTATCTCAACGAGATTGTATTTTATATGAATAGAAGATTCAATATTATCAAGAATATCCTTAGCAAGAAATCCCATGCCAGGACCTATCTCAGTTATAGTAAAATTTGCAGGCTCATTAAGATTTTGATAAAAAATTTCTATTTGTTTGGCTAAAAGAAAGCCAAAGACTGAACCAAGATGAGATGCTGTGAAGAAATCTCCCTGCCTTCCAATTTTTGTATCAGGTTTGGTGTAATAACCAAGACATGGATAATACAAAGCCATCTGCATAAACTCATCAAATGGAATTGCACCATGTTTTTTAATCTCTCTGAGGATTACTTCTTTAAGCACTGTTTTTAGGAAATAAGAGTTAACATTCTCTGGACAGCTTCATATGCTTTAATTCTTATATCTTCAGGAACTTTAATTACATATTGATTTTCTTTTAATGCTGTAAGAACGCTTTCAAGAGTAGTAATCTTCATATTGGGACATATCATGGTTTTTTTCACTGGATAGAAAATCTTATCAGGATTTTCTTTTTTAAGTCTGTAAAGAAGTCCGACTTCTGTGCCAATTATAAACTCTTTTTTTGATGATGCACGGGCAAACCTTACCATACCTGATGTAGAAGCAACATGGTCAGCGCGTTGTATGACCTCAGGACGGCACTCAGGATGAACAACCACCAGTGCATCTGGATGAGCTTCTTTTGCACGGATAATATCTTCTTTTTTTATCATATGGTGAGTTGGACAGAAACCATTCCATACAATAATCTCTTTTTCAGGAACCTGGCTTTTTACCCACTCAGCAAGATTTTTATCAGGGACAAATATAATTGAACTAAACGGAACTGCCTTTACAATCTGGGGAGCATTGGCAGAAGTACAACACGCATAGCTCAATGCCTTAACCTCTGCGGTTGTGTTAACATATGAGACAACAGGTGCATAAGGATATTTATCTATCCATCTTTTAAGTTCCTCAACATCTACAGTATCTGCCATAGGACAACCAGCATCAATCTCAGGAAGAAGCACAGTTTTATCAGGATTAAGTATAGCAGCAGTTTCAGCCATAAAATGAACTCCGCAAAAGACAATAACATCGCAGTCAACCTTTGTTGCCTGTCTGCTTAATTCAAGGGAGTCACCAACAAAATCAGCAATTTCTTGAATTTCTTCCCTCTGATAGTTATGGGCAAGAATTATAGCATTTCTTTGTTTTTTTAGAGCAAGAATTTCCTCTACTGTCCTGTTGACCATATATACAGATCCGCTCTATTTGTATATACAACAGAACCATCAGATAAGATAATGGCTTTAATAGGCATTTTTTTGATATTGTATTGTTCAAAATCGCCTAAATATCTTAGAGATATTTTTCTAACATAATTCTGTGTTTCAAAAATCTTAGGAATTCTACCAAGACTCTCAACAAGATTAGGTCCTGCATTATATGCAGCCAATGCAAGCTTAAAGTTACCATTGAACTTTTCAAGAAGATACTTCATGTATCTTATTCCACCATCTATGTTCTGCACAGGATCAAATGGGTCTTTTACTCCCATAAGAATTGCTGTTTGAGGCATCAGTTGCATAATTCCCATTGCTCCCTTTGGTGAAATAGCATTCGGATTCCAGGCGCTCTCTTCTTTTATCATCTCTTTTATAAGCTTAGAGTCAACTCCGTAAAATCTGGACTTTTCATCCACAATTTTTTCAAGCTCCTGTCTTGATGCCCGAGAAACTGACTGAGATGTTGATACTTTTGAGACACTAACTGATTTTTTTGTTGATACTTTTTTGATTCTTTCCTCACAAAGATTTGTATAAAACCTTTCGCCATCTATTGTTTTAATACAAATTCTATCTGCCCATACATTGCTACTAAGAAATATAAAAAATACTACTATTATTTTAAACAATCTGAACATATCTAATTATATCAAAAGTTAAGAGATTTTCTCACAACTTTCCAGACCTTATTATTGAGATTATCAACCATAAACCAAGAAAAAACGCAAAAACTCCTGTAATTAAAGCAAAAAGTGAGATTCCATATATCAGGGGCTTTACTTGGCTTGCATGCATTATTGCAGAACTTAGTATCATAGCACTAACAATAAGACTGAATGCAATTTTATTGCTTGCTTTATCAATATCCTTAATAAACTCAGGAAGATTAACATGATACATTCTTACTGTTATCTCATCTCTAATAGCCTTTTTTAGAAGGGCTTTAAACTGAAAGGGAATGTTTTCAAAAGCATCCTTTAATTCACGCAAGACTTTAAACGTTTTATTCAAATAAAACTCTGGATGCAATCTTTTTGATATGATTTTTTTCGCATAAGGTTTCAGCACCTCAATAATAGATACCTTGGGACAAAGTTCTCTTGTTAATCCTTCAAGCATTATTAAAACCTTATCAATTAATAAAAGTTCTGGAAGGAATCTAAGTCTGTGTTTTAAACATACTCTCATAATTGATTCAAGAAGTTCTGATATTTTGATTTCCTCAATTCTGTAAGTGTAAATTGGGAAAAGAACCTCTTCTATATCTTCTTTTAGTTCTTTTTTGATTTTTTCCATATCAATATCCTCTGGAACTATTCCAAGTTTAAGATACTCTGCAATTAGCTGTTCAGTATTCTGGTTTATTATTGCCAATGCTACATTTGCATAAGCTTCTTTGAATTCTTCATCAATTTTTTGAGCTATTCCAAAATCAACAAGAGCTATACGTCCATCGTCTCTAACAAGAATATTCCCGGGGTGAGGATCTCCATGAAAAAAGCCATGCTCAAAAATTTGCTTAAAATATATATCAATCAGAGTATTTAAAAGAGCTTCTATGTTGAATCCTTTTTCTTTAATTGACTCAGTATCATCAATTCTTATCCCTTCTACTTTTTCCATCACAAGAATTTTTTCAGTAGTAAACTCTCTGAAAACCTTAGGAATATAAATTTTTTCCTCATCCTCAAATTTTTCCTTAAAAATTATTGCATTTCTTGCTTCTCTTCTAAAATCAAGTTCTTTTGTAATAGACTTTGAAAACTCATCAACGATTCCGACAGGATCAAACAGTTTACTTTCTGGAATATATTTTTCAATAAGTTTAGCAATAGATTGTAGTATTGAAAGATCGAGCATAATCTGTTCTCTTATACCCGGTCGCCTGACCTTTACAATAACTTTTTGTCCATTCATTAATGTAGCTTCATGAACCTGTGCAATTGATGCAGAACCTATTGGATCAGGATTAAATTCTTTAAAAATCTTTTCAATTGAAATGCCGACTTGTTTTTCTATAATCTCGTAAACCTGTTCTACTTTAAAAGGAGGAACTCTGTCCTGAAGTTTTTTAAATTCCTTTGCATAATTCACTGTAACAAGGTCTGGACGTGATGCAAGAAGTTGACCAAATTTTATGAATGTGGGTCCAAGTTCTTCAAATGCCACTCTAAGTCTTTCAGCAACAGTGGGAATCTTATAATAAGGCCACCTTCCAAAACTTTTAATCCTTTTCTTTAATCCAATAAATCTGCCAAGATGAATCTGATCAATTATTTGACCAAATCCATGCTTCAAAAATACATTGATTATTTCTTGCAGTCTTTTTGCTGAAAAATATGTTTTCTTGAGTCTCCAAATATCCATTTGCTGAAACTATTATAACACAATAAATTAAAGCCAGAAATTATCCAATGCAAAACTTAAAATCTTCATGCTATAATACTTTTCATGAGTATTAAAAAGGGATATTTTGGCCTGTATGGAGGTCGTTTTGTTCCTGAAACTCTAATGCCTGCCCTTGAAGAACTGGAAAAGGCTTTTAACATAGCCAAAAAAGATAAAAATTTTATTAATGAATTTGAATCTCTCCTTAAAGACTATGTGGGTCGGCCTACACCTCTTTACTTTGCAAAAAGGTTGAGTGAACATCTTCGGGGAGCAAAAATCTATTTAAAAAGAGAAGACCTTGCTCATACAGGTGCACATAAAATAAATAATGCACTTGGTCAGGCTTTGCTTGCAAAAAGGCTTATGAAAAAAGAAAGAATCATTGCAGAGACAGGCGCTGGTCAACACGGAGTGGCAACAGCTACAGGAGCAGCATTTACCGGTTTAAGCTGTGATATTTATATGGGAACAGAGGATATCCGAAGACAGGCATTAAATGTCTTTAGAATGAATCTTTTAGGTGCAAGAGTTATACCGGTTGGTATAGGTTCAAAAACACTTAAAGATGCCATAAATGAAGCATTAAGAGACTGGACAACCAATGTAAGAACAACTCATTATGTTTTGGGCACTGTTTTTGGTCCTCATCCATATCCATCTCTTGTAAGATTTTTTCAGAGCATTATAGGAAAAGAGACAAGAAAACAGATACTGAATAAAGAAGGCAGGCTTCCAGATGTTCTTATTGCCTGTGTTGGCGGAGGAAGCAATGCAATAGGACTTTTCAGTGCTTTTTTGAATGATAAAAATATAAAGATGATAGGAGTTGAAGCTGGTGGCAAAGGTATAGAAACAGGGCTTCATGCAGCCAGATTTGCAGGAGGTAATAAGGGAATTTTTCAGGGATGTCTTAGCTATGTTTTGGAAAATGAAGATGGCAATATTCTTCAAACACATTCTGTGTCAGCTGGACTTGATTATGCTTCTGTTGGTCCTGAACATGCCTATTTGAAAGATACAGGAAGAGTAAACTATACCTATGCCACTGATGAAGAAGCACTACAAGCCTTTGAACTTCTAAGCAGACTTGAAGGAATTATTCCGGCTCTTGAGTCAGCACATGCTGTGGCTGAAGCAATAAAAATAGCACCAGAGATGTCAAAGAATTCAATAATAGTTGTAAACCTTTCAGGCAGAGGAGACAAGGATGTGCAGGAAGTAGCAAGAATTAAAGGAGGAGATTTCTCGCCTCGCTCGGAATGACAATTAAAAGATTTGGAATATTTTTCTACTGTGTCATTCTGAGCACCCTCAATAGGTGCGAAGAATCTCTATAAGTTTACAGGGGAAAAGGATGGATATTATAGTTAAGATGATTAGAAATAGTTTTGCTATAAGAAAAAAACTTGATGAGATAAAAAAGCAAGGTAAAAAGGCATTTATACCTTATATTATGGCAGGTGACCCTGACCTTGATGAAACTGCAAAAAGACTAAACATTCTTCAGAAGACAGGTGCAGACATCATAGAGCTTGGCGTTCCCTTTACAGATCCTCTTGCTGATGGACCAACAATACAAAGAGCAGCAGAGAGAGCATTAAATTCTGGGACAACCTTACGAAAAATTTTGAATTTTCTTCATGATTTTAAAGAAAGCATTTATACGCCTATAGTTCTTATGACCTATTTAAATCCTGTGTTTTGTTATGGAATTGAAAAATTCTTTCATGATGCAAAGGAAGTAAATGTTGGAGGAGTTATTTTTCCGGACCTAACAGTTGAAGAATCTAAGTATTACAGAACATTTGCAAAAAAATACGGTATTGATACAATATTTCTTGTAGCACCCACATCAACTCCTGATAGAGTAAAAAAAATTGTCAAAGCATCAACAGGCTTTGTTTACTATGTTTCAATAACAGGAATAACAGGCACTAAACTCAGCCTTGATAAATATTTCAATAACCATATAAATTTTGTAAAAAGTTTCGGAAAACCTGTTTGTATAGGCTTTGGGGTTAGTAAACCAGAGGAAGCTAAATATGTTTCACAGTTTGTTGATGGAGTAATTGTAGGTAGCGCGATTGTAAAAATCTTTCAGGAAAAACCTCAGGAGGCTTATGAATTCATTAAATCTCTTAGAGAGGCGATATAAATGGCATGGTTTAAAAGAAAAGAACCAAAAATAGAGAAAAAAGTAAAAATTCCAGAAGGATTATGGGTAAAATGCGAAAACTGTAAAGAAATAATTTATCGGAAGGAGCTTGAAAATAATCTCAAGGTCTGTCCAAAATGTCAATATCATTTTAGAATCTCAGCAAAAGAAAGAATTTCTCTTATAACAGATACTGCAAGTTTTACAGAAATAGACTCTGAAATTAAAAGCCCTGATCCTCTTGAATTTAAAGATACAATATCTTACAAGGATCGATTACAGGAAAATGAAAAAAAGACAGGACTTAAAGAAGCAGCAATCTACGGAGATGCGAAAATCAATGGAAGAGATGTAGTAATCGCTGCTCTTGATTTTTCCTTTATGGGTGGAAGTATGGGAACAGTTGTTGGAGAAAAAGTAACGCGGGCAGCAGAAAGAGCAATTGAAAGACGAGTTCCATTAATCATAATTTCATCCTCAGGTGGAGCAAGGATGCAGGAGGGAATGTTTTCTCTTATGCAGATGGCAAAAACATCTCAGGCAATTGGAAGAGTTAAAGAAGCAAGAATTCTTTATATTTCTGTTTTAGCAGACCCAACATTTGGTGGAGTTACAGCATCCTTTACAATGCTTGGTGATATAATAATTGCAGAACCTAAAAGTCTTATAGGTTTTGCAGGACCAAGAGTTATTCAGGAAACAATAAAGCAACAATTACCAGAAGGATTTCAGAGAGCTGAATTTTTGCTTGCACATGGAATGATTGACATTATTGTAGAAAGAAAGGAATTAAAAAATACAATTTATAGAATCATTGATATTCTTATGCCTGTATCCACTTCATATAATATCCAAAATCCCAAAAACATTCAAGACACTGAATCGTCTATCGTTACTCGGGGAAACAAGAACACAGAGCAGTATACAGGCAAGGATTCTTCTTCACTCAATTCAGACTCGAAATGACAGAGAGGATGAAATATAAAGAGTTGATAAATGAGCTTTATAAAAAAAGAACAAATGGTATAAAACTTGGACTTAATAGAGTTATTTCAGTACTTGAAAAACTTGGTAATCCTCATCATTACTTTAAATCAATTCATATTGCGGGAACAAACGGTAAAGGTTCTGTTTCTAAGATAATTTATTGCCTTCTAAGAGCTCATGGACTAAATGCTGGACTTTTCACATCTCCTCATCTTACAAGATTTACAGAAAGAATAGTTGTCAATGATATTGAAATCTCTGAGGAAGAAGTTGAGCGTCTTATTGAAAAAATAAAACCTTTTTCAGAAGAGCTTACCTTTTTTGAGTATGTGACAGTAATGGCTTTTCAATATTTTAAAGAAAAAGGTATTGAGTATGCAGTAATTGAAACAGGTATGGGAGGAAGGCTTGATGCAACAAATGTGATAAATCCTATGGTCTCTGTAATAACAAGTATAGGACTTGATCATCAGGAGTTTTTAGGTTCAGACTTAGTCTCAATTGCAAAGGAAAAGGCAGGAATCATAAAAAATGCAACACCAGTGATATCTTCGTCTCAGAAAAAAGAAGCAGAGGAAGTGATTATAAAAAAAGCAAAAGAGATGGATGCACCATTATTTATTTACACCAGAGATTTTATAGGTGAACTGAAATCAATAAACCTTGATGGGATTGTTTTTGATTTTTATCCCTTCAGCCTCAAGACTCAAGACTTAAGCCCTAAATATTCAGCATTTAACACTTATCATGACTTATTTTTGTCTCTTACAGGCTTTCATCAACTCGAAAATGTGAGTGTAGCTTTAAAATCGTTTATGACAGTATATCAATTCTGGAATGAAAACTCTATAAGAGATGGTCTGAAAAATGCAAAACTACCTGGCAGACTTGAAATAATCTCTAATGAACCTCTTGTAGTCTTTGACATAGCACATAATCCTGATGCTGCAGAAGTTTTAGTAAACTCATTAAAAATTCTTACAGATAAAAAACCAATAGTAGTTTTTGCAATGATGCGAGATAAAAATGTAAAGGAATTTATAAAATGTTTTGAAAATTACGCACATAAAATGATATTTACAGTTCCAAATTATGAAAGAGCTTTGACATATAAAGAATTATCTGAAAGACTAAATAAAGAAAAAATAGATTTTATTTCTGAACCTTTTGACGCATTTAAAAATGCCCTTTTTATCTGCAAGAATAATCCAGAAATATATCTTCTTTGCACAGGCTCGACATATCTGATTGGTGAAATTAAAGAGTATATTGGAGAAAAGACATTGCATAGAGTTCTTGGAGAGATTTTATGAAAATTATTATTCCCAAACTTTTGCTTTTATTTTGCATAATACTGTCCATCTTTTTTACTGCTCGCATTTCTTTTGCTACAGAGATAATCTCACAAACATTAGAATACTTTGACCAAGAAAAAAAAATCATTGCAACTGGTGACGTTTATATGAGTGATATGACATATGAACTCAAAGCACAGAAAGTAATTTATTATGAAAATACAGGTGATATAGAAGCCTATGGAGACCTTTACTATACCGATGATGAAATTACTGCATGGGCTGAAGAAGGAAAACTTAACAGGGAAAAGAAAACAGGTTTTCTAAAAAATGCTCTTCTTCACATAAAAAAGCAGGATATGTGGATAAAAGCATCTGAGATTGAAAGACTGAGCGAGATTAAATATAAAGCTAAAAAAGCAACTTTTTCAACATGCGAACCAGAGCCAGACAGTGCTCAACCATGGTGTTTTACAGGAGAGTTTGTTGATCTTGTGGTTGATGATACATTAATATCAAAGCTTACTACCTTTAAAGTCAAAGATGTGCCTATTCTTTTTTCTCCTATTTTCTGGGGTCCTGGAGGAAATACCAAAAAATCTGGATTTTTACCACTTAAATTCGGGAATTCAAATACTCGCGGAATTCGTTTAAGTCCTGCATATTATCTTGTGATTGATAGCAATAAAGATGCCACCTTTTATCTTGACTATTTTTCAAAAATAGGACTTGGCAAGGGGATTGAATATAGATACATGGATTTTGATACAAAGGGAATGTGGTATGGATATCAGATTAAAGACAGGGAACTTAACAGAAACTACATTGAGTTAAGGGGAATTCATGTACAGAAACTAAAGGGAGTTGATTTGCTTGCAGATTTAAATTATGTGAACAAAAATGACTTTTACAGGCAGTATGGAGATGTCCGATCAGCCTCAAATACTTTTCTTTTTAAACAATATGCGAAAGACCTTTCTGCAAGATATGATAGATTTTTACAGTCTTCTGTGGAAGTTTCTGTACCAGGAGTTCAGTCAAGATTTTATTTGCTTGGTCAGGGATGGAAGGATTTAAAAGAGGGAAGTATAAGCCCTCCAGGAAAAGCAGAACTTGGATATGTTGTTTATCCTTATAAGCTTGGAAAATTCAATATAAATTTTAATACTAATCTGTCTGAATTTTATAAAGAAGACGGACTTAAAGGACAGAGATTTGAGATAAGCCCTCAAATAAGTTATAGTACTGGAGACAGCGTTAAACTAACACAAAGCTTGGGTTTAAAAGAAACTTTTTATAATCTTGAAAATACATCTCCTTATGAGGATATTTCTCATAGAGAAATGATCCAATATAATGCAAAAAGTTTTATGAGATTTTATAAAAGAGGAGAAAATTTCACTCATCTGATTGAGCCATTTATAGAAGGAGTTTTTATAGGAGTTAATGGCAAACCACCGATTTTAAAAGATACTGAAATAATTGATGACACAGCAATTTTACGAGCTGGAGTTTATAATAAATTAAACTTCAGAAGCCTTACTGTCCATGCAAGAGTTGCTCAGGTATATGATTTCAGAGCAAAAAATGAATGGGACAAGTTATATCCGATTTTATTTGAAGGAAGAATATCCCTGTGGAAAATAAGTTTTGGATTTGATACATATCAGAACATATCAAAAAAAAGAATGGAAAGATTTAATAGTGATATAAGCTTTTCTCCAGATGAAACAACATCTTTCTCATTCAGTGAAAGATATACCAGAGAAGGTGCCCTTTCTGCTGCTTATCTGTGGTCTCTTACATCAACAGATCAGTATAAATCACAGGAAAAGGAAGGTGGGATTAAAACATACGCCTTAACAGTAGCAAAAAAACTATCAGAAAAGTGGTCATTTACAACAAATGTGAACTACGATGCTAAAGGGCAAGGGTTGAGGGATAGCTCATTAAACATAAGATATGCTCAACCTTGTTGGGCAACAAATATCTCAATAACAAGAAGGCCTGTTGAAATACAGGGAAGAAAAACCTCTGAGTTTAGCTTTCTTGTAATAGTTGAACTGAAAGGATTGGGTCCATTTAGAGTTTATGAACGCAGTGGTAGTTCTTAATAAGCCAAAAGATTTTACAAGCCAATATGCTGTTACCAAGGTAAAAAAGATTTTAAAAGTCAAAAAAGCAGGGCATTCGGGAACACTTGATCCTATGGCCAGAGGGATTTTGCTTGTATGTTTAAATGAGACAACAAAAATTGCTTCCTTTCTTATGGAGCTTGAGAAGGAGTATATTTTTAAGGCAAGGTTTGGAATTTCAACAGATACATATGATGCAGAAGGTAAAATAACAAAAGTAGTTGATAATTTTGAGATAAACAGTTTAAAGTTGGAGGAAATCCTGAGAAAATTTACTGGAGAGATTATGCAGATTCCTCCTATGTATTCAGCAGTAAAAGTTGAAGGCAAACCACTTTACAAGCTTGCAAGAAAAGGAATTGAGTTAGAAAGAAAACCCAAAAAAGTCATTATTTATTCAATAGGCATAGAAAGGTTTGAACCACCCTTTGTAACATTTAGAGTAGTTTGCAGTAAGGGAACCTATATGAGGTCACTTTGTCATGATATTGGAGAAGAAATGGGAATAGGAGCTCACATAGTTGAATTAACAAGAACAAGAATTGGAAATTTTATAATTGAGGATTCAATAAATCTGGATGGATTAAAAGAGTTTGTGGAGTCAGCAAGTTTCAATGAAAGGAATCTGCAGCCATCAGCCTTAAGCCTTAAGCCTAATAAATGGTTTCTTTCTATAGATCAAGCCCTGTATTTTCTACCTTCAGTTATAATACAAGATACTTTTGTAAGAAGATTTCTCAATGGTAATTCTGTTAAAATTCCATTTGGCATAGTGCCCGCAGGCTGGGTAAAGGTTAAAAATAGGCTGGGTAAAATTCTTGGTATAGGTTACAGCAATGGCATAATTATAAACCCAGAAAAAATAATTTGGGAGGAAGCTATATGATAGCAAGATATACAAGAAAAGAGATGGGCAAGATATGGAGTGATGAAAACAAATTCAGGAAATGGCTTGAGGTAGAGATTGCTGTTTGTGAGGCATGGGCTGAGCTTGGGAAAATTCCTGTGGATGCCTTAAGAGAGATTAAAGAAAGTGCTGATTTTGACCTGAAAAAAATTGATGAGATAGAAGCCACAGTAAAGCATGATGTAATCGCCTTTTTAACTGCTGTGGCAGAAAAAGTCGGTCCTGTCTCCAGGTATATTCATATAGGACTTACTTCTTCTGATGTAGTAGATACTGCCCTTGCATTACAGATACGGGAAGCTGGAGAATTGATAATGGAAGATTTAAAGAAGCTTAAAGAATTATTCAAAGAAAAGGCTTTTCAATACAAAGATACAATATGCATGGGAAGAAGTCACGGAGTTCATGCAGAGCCAACTTCTTTTGGATTAAGATTTGCTTTATGGTATGAAGAAACAAAAAGAAATATAGAAAGACTTAAATCAGCCTTAGAAATAATCTCTGTTGGTAAAATATCAGGAGCAGTTGGAACATTCTCAAATATACCACCAGAGATTGAAGAGATTGCCCTTAAAAAACTTGGACTCAAGCCAGAACCTGTGGCAACCCAGATTGTTCAGAGAGACAGACATGCAGAATTCTTAAGCGTGCTTGCTTTAATTGCTGCAATGATTGAAAAAATAGCAGTTGAGATAAGACA
>FMJZ01004796.1_pt1 | contig 16405 bp, 12 predicted proteins | sample 1987881 | NCBI WGS metagenome assembly FMJZ01 (sample SAMEA4378227, study PRJEB15110) | soil metagenome | biome: soil; feature: Field; material: Soil | place: India | collected 2015-03-11 | depth 0 m | reverse complement strand
CCATTATAATTAAATTTCATAAACTGTATAGTATGTGTTGAACATATTGCAAAACAATATTGACTTTGTATGAGTTTTTTAAAAAACAAACAGTCTTGACTTTTAGCGGAAAATGAAGTACTATTATCTTAATTAGGTAACTTCTAAAAACCGATAATTCTAAAATAAAGATGTCAGAAGAAATTTTTATTTTCACTAAGGAGATGGCAGAACTCTTAAAGAAGATGCGGATGCGCGGCCATCTCTCGCAACAACAAGTTGCGGTGCGTTTAGGATTATCTCCCAAATCAGGTAAAAGATATATTTCAGCCTTAGAACGCGGTGAAATTAAAAATCCTACTATAGGCTCGATACTTCGTTATCTAAAAGTATCTGGTGCTTCGTGGCCAGAATTTTTTTCTGACCTGGCATTAATCGATTCGGGAATGAAAATTGAGAAATCATTGGGTGTTTCCAAAATTAAATCCGAACCTACTTATGATATTACTAAATATACCCCTAATATTAAATATCTACCTTATTATAAGTACAAATATGTTGACTTGCTCCGCTTAAAAAAGACTATTGACGATAATATTTTAGTTCTACTGGAAAAAAGCAAAGTAGAAAAAGAATTAATTCCCTATTATATGCTATTTGCGGATGAGTTTTTTAGTTCTTTGGAAGAGAAGTTATTACGAGCAGCCTTGAAACCCTCAGTGTTGTTGGCGATAAAACGGACGATTCAAAAAATTCTCAGTGCAGAACGCAAACGAATAATCACAAAACCACACCGAAGAGAAAAACTTAAACAGATGGCAATTGGGTTTACCGAACATCAGATTGCACTTGAGCCCATTTTAAATGAAGTGCGAAAACAACTTAATGAAATTGCGCCTGATATTACTGGCATTATGCTTTATGAGGCTTTTGCCCAAGAAATATGTCTTGTCCTAAATAAACATTATAAAGAAAAAAAGCCCGCCAATACCGATAGGGATGAATTTTTAGCCAAAGAATTAGATGAAACGATTAAGCGTTGGGTTAAGAGAGGTTTAAATGAAGCCAATTTGATTAAAGTCAAAGAAGCAACAATTAATGTTTTTAATTTATCAAATACATAATTCTTGAATCTCACTAACCTTAAATTGACTTAAAAGAAATATACAAAATCTGATACCAAAAATCAAAACAGATAGAAAAGAAATAGATTTAGAATTAAATTATAGATTTATATTTAATAATAAATAAATAGAAAAATAATGGAAATGGATATGATTACTAAGAATAATTGGCTTCTCGAACATCAACCCTCTTATCGGTATCAAATAAAAGTAATTATATTAATACTTACATTGATTGTTATTGGTCAGGGATCAACTTTTTTATCTCCCCCCTTTCAACACACAATGGGTTTTAATCGGATATCCAAATATCATATTGAACTTTATTTAGGAGACGAATTTACTCTTTCTGACCCTCAAGGAATTACTGGTGCTAAAATGGACGAAGAAAATGACCCGAAGACCTCGCTTGATGATAGAATTTTAACGCTTTTTGCGGTCAATTCCGGCACTTCACAAATTATCTATAATGTGAAACTCAGCAAAATTAAAGTCTATGGCGGTTTAGGCAAGGGTAACGGTGCATTTAATGCACCCACCGGTATTGTTTGTAATCCTCAAGGAGAAGTCTATGTTGCTGATACTGGTAATGAGCGAATCGTAAAACTATTATACTCTAAAGGCACTTTACATTTTAATCGAATATTTGCTGAATCAATCGGTGCGCCTTATGGTGTTGCTCTGGATTCTGATGGTAATCTATATGTTACTGATGCTAAAAACTCCCAAATCCGAGTCTATGATAAACAGGGCAGGGTGATTAATGCTTGGATTAGTAACCTAAATAACCCTACCGCGATATCAATTATTGACAAAAACGAAATTTATAATTATTATAAAGAAGACTTTGTAATTGTTATTGATAGCGATAAAAAACGAATTCAAAAGTTTAACCGATATGGGCAATTATTAGCCAGTACTAATGCTTATATGATAGGTCTATCTAATGCTGAATTTAACAGTTGCGCAATCGATTATAATGCCAATGTCTATGTTACGGATATGACGAACAATCAGATTCATAAATTTGACCGCTCATTGAATTATATTACTTCTATTGGAGAGACAGGTTTCGGACCCCAAAAGTTTATCTCACCGCGCGGAATATTTATTAACCGACGATTCGGCCAAGTTTTTATCACTGATGTCAATGCCGGATACTATTATTGGTTGGGTGTTGATGGTACTGTACTCGGCTGTTATCCTCAAGTTATGACCGATATTCATCAAGGAACTACGATTGCACTCTATCTAACCGAATTATCGCAACTTAAGATCGACATCTATGATTATACTAACAATTTAGTACGCACTTTGATTCCCGAATATTTTAGTGAACCCGGGGAAGTACTGATTGTTTGGGATGGTCGAAATAATAATAACCAAGAAGTTAGTCCTGGTGAATATAACATTCGGATAAGCATCTTTCCGACTTACGGTCTGGCAAGAAGAGTTTTTGTCAAAGTACTGGAAACTAAAGTAAGAAAGAATATTTAAATTTTTCGTATGTTAGTTGAACTTTAGACTGAACAACTAAAAATAACCGACAAATATGGAACAATCTAATAACTTTATCCAACTGCGGTTTTATAACAAGATTTTTAAACCGATACCAATGATTCAAAAGTTCTTGGTTGGATTTTGGCTGTTTATCTTTTTAGGCAAGAGTATTGGTTTCGGCACCCATTATGCTGGTGATTTTCAGGAATTCGGTGCTTCAGCACGAGCATTAGGTTTAGGTGGCGCTTATGTTGCTTGTGTTTCGGATGCTTCTGCCATCTATTACAATCCCTCAGCCGGAGTTTTGCTCGATTCTCGACAATTAATCTTTCTCCATTCAAAAATTTTTGACGGCATTATCCAACATAACTTTCTTGCCTTTATTCTTCCCCGATTCCATAATCAGTCCTTCGGTTGCGCAATTTTGTTTAATCGCATTCCGGATATAAAAATTACGAAGTTACCAGTTGCACATTTACCACCAAGTGAAGATAATCGACCCGAAATTGACCGTACCATTAATGTATCGGATTGGATATTATATTTTAACTATGCTCGATTAATGCGGAATAAATTTTATCTTGGAACAAATTTCAAAATAATATCCCGTGCCTTGGGCATCGGAACTGGTTTTGGTTTGGGTTTAGACCTTGGTGCCTTGAAACTTTTGCCCCAAAATTGGCAACTGGGTTTACGGCTCAGAGACATAACCTACTCGCCAATATTCTGGTCAAACAAAACTCAGGACTTAATTGTTCCCCATATCAGTCTTGGGCTAAGTAAGACTTTTCCCATAAATACTTCTAATATTTTGCTGAGTACGGAATTGAATGCCCATTTTGATAAACTGACTTTTAATACTAATCTTGGTGCGGAATATGTCTATAAAAACATTTTAGCGCTTCGGTTTGGACTTTACCATCAGAATTTCTCTCTTGGCTTCGGACTAAATCATAAGAAGATATTTATTGACTATGCCTATATCAAAGAATATTATCAAGAAGATTTGGGCGCAAGTCAAAAACTCAGTGGAGGGATTCGATTCTAAAGAGCGAAATTTCTCGAAAACTGGTTCATCTCATTGCTCTATTGATACCTATTCTCTATTACTTTTTACCCCGAAAAATAAGTATCTTATCATTAGCAATGTTTACAGTGATATTTATTATCATTGATTATATCCGCTTACATATCGGCTCAATTAAAAAAATGTTTTTACTTTTGTTTGGTCAACTTTTAAGAAGAAGCGAATTATCTTCCTTAACCGGCGGAAGTTATTTACTGTTAGCCTCATTAGTTGCCATCTTAATATTTCCTGATGCCGGCGTCTATATGGCGGCAATCTCTTTTTTAGTAATCGGCGACACCGTCGCGGCCTTATTCGGTCTTCGGTTTGGCAAGACCCGATTATTTCGAAAGACAGTTGCCGGAACAGTTGCATGTTTAGTAAGTTGTCTACTGATTGCTTATATTCTATCCCGATTACCTAATAAAAGTTTATCTTTCTCCATCGGTGCTATTGGTGCGTTTACTGCGACTTTAGTTGAAGCCTTACCCGTCGAAGTTAACGATAATGTGGTCATACCGATTTTATCGGGTGCGGTAATGCAATTATGCACCTTATTTTTAAGATGAATCTTAAGATGTCATTTTACAATTATCATTCTATAAGTAAACGAGTACATCACAGATCTCAACTATTTTACCCTGGGAATCAGTATCCATGTTCTGAAAAAACTTATAAACATATGCTTAGCCATTCTGATTTTATCCGATTGAAGCAGCGCAATAGGTCTCAAACGCTAAACCATATACCTATACTATTGAGACCATTTATTCTGCTTAGAATGGCCAGATATATTTTTCCCAATTCTTCACTAAACGGACTCTTAGCCAGAGTCCAAAAGGAGTCGTAGTATGAAACACATCATAATGTTAACTTTATTTCTTTTATCTTTATTTGGCATTAGTTTTGGCGCAAAACCGAATGATCCGCTTGCTGAAATCTACATCTTATATAGCAGAGGCGACTATCATCTTGCAGAAGAAAAACTGCTTTTTTATAGCCGCAACGCAACTAACCCGCAACTTAAATTTAGATATGCTTTAGAATTAGGTGACCTCTACTTTGATAAGCTAAATCAACTAACCAAAGCTGAAATTACCTATAAATCAATTATCGATCAATTTCCCCAACATAAAAATATTGGTGATATTTATTACCGGTTAGGTTTAGTTTACGAAAAGCAGAATCGGTACTTAGAATCGGCTCAGATGTTTGAACAGGTAGCAATTAAACACCGAAAATCAATTTACGCTCAAGATGCTTTAGATGCGATTGAACGTTGCTTTAAGAAAAATTATCAGGAACGCGTTGCTAAAATTGACGACTATCCGATTACTCGGGTAGAACTTGATGACCGTATTGCTCGCAATCCTGGCCGTTATGAAAAATTTGAAGACAAACAGCAATTGCTCAATGAAATGATTGATGAACATCTGATGTATCTTACAGCAATTAATAATCAATTAGACCAAAATCCAAACTTTGTAAAACGGATATCCGATTTTCGTAATGGCGCAATCTTCCAGTTATGGTATCAAAACGAGATAATCAATAGAATAACAATTAAAGAGTCAGATAAAAAGGCCTATTATAAAAACCATCGACATGAATTTATTATTCCAGAACAAGTTCGAGCCCGAGAGATTTTAGTTCAAACCAAAAGCCAAGGAGATTCGGTTTATCTGATGCTAACCGAGCAAAAGTTAGCTTTCGATTCAATTGCGCAAGAAATCTCTTTAGCACCAACTAAAAGTAATGGCGGTGACTTAGGTTATTTTCGGCGTAACATTCATCCTAAAGAAATAGATGACTTTGCATTCAAAGCAAAAGTTGGTGAAATAAGCCGGCCCATTTATTCAGATGCTAAAGCCGGCTATGTGATTCTTAAGATTGAAGACAAAAAACCACAGAAAATTAGAACTTATCAAGAAGTATCCGCGGAAATCGAAAGTCGTATCCGAAGTCAAAGAATTGACGAAACCTATCGTAAATTCACCGAAAATCTCAAGAAGAACCATCGTATAATCATTGATGAACAAGCAATTAAAAACGGACAAGATACATTTGCGTTAATTGACGACAAACCGATCTTAAAACAAGATGTTGACGAACAAATTGCTAAAATACCACCATTTTATCGTGCTGATTTTGAAACTCCGGAAGGCAAAAGACGAATGTTAGACCAGTTAATATTAGAAAGAGTACTTTTGACTTATTTCGAACAACAAAAATATTGGCTTCGAAATAATGTTTTCGCACCAGTTGAGGAGACTAAAAGAAGTATGTTGATAAGAGATTTGCGCAAGCAGGAAGTCACGGATAAAGTCTTTGTTTCCGAAGCAGATTTGCAAGACGAATATAAGAAAACAATCAAGGAATATCAGGTGCCTAAGCAAGTTCGAGCAAGAGAAATAACCGTGAAAGATGAAACCACGGCGATAAAATTAAGAAAATTAGTCATAGATAAAAAAGCAACTTTTGATTCTTTAGCACGCACCTTTTCTATTGCCGCCTCAAAGTGGAATGGTGGTGATCTAGGATTCTTTTCGGCAGGTTCCAAGCCCAAACCAATTGATGATGTCGCTTTTAATTTACGCCCTGGACAAATCAGCCAACCGATGAAAATCGATGACACAACCTATACCATTCTCAAAATTGAAGAAGTTAAACCTGCATACACTCGACCATTTGAGGAAGTCAAATCTAAAATTGAACGTAAACTTCAACAACAAAAAGAAGATATTGCGTATAAAAATTTCATTGCCGAACTGCGTCGAAAACATTCCGTCGAAATCTTTCTAACTGAAGAACCTATAGAAAAAGAAGAACCGTAGATCGGAAAAAATTATCTTTACTGAGTTATTTAAAAATCATATGACGGCAATAACCTTACATAAACTTAGATTTATTCGTATCGCTCATACGCTTATAGATAAAACATTAATGCTTCAACCAAGCACCTATTAGAATAATTATTTTTATAAAGGACTTTTAGTTATGCCAGAATTAAGAAAAGACCCTGTAGTTGGAAGATGGATTATTATTGCATCGGAACGCGGAGCTCGGCCTTCGGATTATCAAGCCAATCGCGAACCAATTAAGGAAAATAGTGTCTGTCCATTTTGTCCTGGCCATGAAGATAAGACTCCTCCGGAAATATATGCGATTCGAGAAATGAGCACTTCGCCGAATACCCCAGGCTGGAAAGTTAGAGTGGTGCCCAATAAATTTCCGGCACTTATTATTCAAAATCCGCTCAAACGGCAAGGTGAAGGTATCTATGACCGGATGGCTGGAGTTGGTGCCCATGAAGTGATAATTGAGACACCAGAACATTCTTTGAGTTTAGATAAATTTGAGGAAAAGGCAATTGCGGATTTTATCTTAGCCTATAAAGCCCGAGTAATTGATTTGGCTAATGATAAACGATTTCGCTATATTCTGATTTTCAAAAATCATGGCGCTTCGGCGGGTGCTTCTTTAAGCCATCCACATTCCCAGTTAATCGCAATGCCGATTATTCCTAAACATGTCAAAGAAGAGATCGATGGCGCGCGCCAATATTATGATTTTAAGGAGCGGTGTATTTTTTGTGACATTATCAAACAAGAATTAGAAGATGACAAACGCGTAGTCCGAGAAACTCCTGACTTTATTTCTTTTGAACCATTCGCCGCACGTTTTCCTTTCGAGACCTGGATTGTTTCTAAACGACATTTTACTTCCTTCTTTGATATTACCGATAACGAAATTTGGGATTTAAGTGTAATGCTTAAAGACTTGTTGTCCCGAATCAACAAAGTATTAACCTTTCCGGATTATAATTTCTTTATCCATACCGCTCCCTTAGATGCACCTTGTTTGGAACATTATCATTTTCACATTGAATTTATTCCCAAACTTACCAAAATTGCTGGTTTCGAAGTTGGGAGTGGATTTTATATCAATCCAACATCACCGGAAGATGCCGCCCACTATCTTAAAGAATGCGAGTGCATTAAATAATAATTTTTTATCAATTATTTTGTTAGCCAAATAAATAATGAAATGAAAGGTATAAAGTGATTGTATCTTTTGTGGCTTCAGAAATTGCGCCGTTTTCTAAAACCGGCGGTTTAGCTGATGTGGTTGGTGCTTTACCGAAAGCACTTCGTCAAATTGATAACAACCTGGAGATAATTGCATTTTCACCCTATTATCGAATGGTTAAAAATTTCGTGGCTCAAAATAACAAGACGATTTTATCGCAGACAAACTGCGTTATCGAGAAAGCAATAAATTTCGAACCACTTAAGACAACAATATCGGTTAATCTCGGCCCTGAAACGAAAGAGATTCAACTCTACTGCAAACAGTTTGATGACAAGATTAAGTTTATTTTTATTGGCTGTGATGAATTTTTCGACCGGGGATATCTTTATGGTGATGAAAAAGGCGATTATCCGGATAATGCGCAACGATTTATTCTTTTTTCCAGGGCGGTATTAGCGGCATTGCTCAACTTACAAATAAAACCTGATATAATTCATTGTCATGATTGGCAAACGGCGTTAATTCCGTTATTTCTTAAGACAATCTACGCAGAGCAATTCCAATCAACCAAATCAGTTTTTACGATTCATAACCTCGGCTATCAGGGAATTTTCCCGGCGAACATTTTCTCCTTGATGGCAGTACCCAAAGAAATCCTTTCACCTCAAGGCATTGAATATTATGGTCAAATTAATTTTCTCAAAGCCGGCATCATCTATGCGGATTTTGTGACGACGGTTAGTCCAACTTACGGCCAAGAGATTCAAACCCCAGAAAAAGGATTTGGACTAGATGGCGTTTTAAGAGAATATAAAAATAAATTGACTGGAATCCTTAACGGTATTGATTATGAAATCTGGAATCCGAGCACTGATGAATTTCTCAGTTCGAGTTTTGATATTACCAATATCAGCCGCAAAGCTAAAATTAAGCAAAAATTATATACCGAATTAAACTTAAAAGATTCGGACTGCCCATTAGCCGGCGTTATTACTCGGTTAGCCCAACAAAAAGGCATAGATTTAATTATCGAAGCAATTGAACCCATGGTTAATCTCGGAATCAATATTATAATTTTAGGCAAAGGCGATACGAAATATGAAAAGCAACTTTTAGAACTCAATACAAAATTTCCTGAATCTTTAAGTGTGATATTAGCGTTTGACGAACCCTTAGCCCATAGAATCTACGCTGGAGCCGATTTTTTTCTGATTCCATCTCAATATGAACCTTGCGGACTAACTCAAATGATTGCTTTAAGATACGGCTCAATTCCTATTGGATTTAAAACCGGAGGTTTAAAAGATACGATTCGCGATATCAGCGAAAACCCGGATACGGGTAACGGATTTTTATTTAATGAATACAATTCTAAAGCATTTTTAGCCAAAATCCAGCAGGCGGTCACGCTTTTTCAAAATAAAAGAAAGTGGAATAAAATTGTTCGCCAAGGAATGCAGGAAGATTTTTCGTGGACAAAATCTGCTAAGCAGTATTGGGAGTTATATCAAAAATTAATTAGTTAGCAAAATTTTCGTATTGTTTCTTTAGAGATTTGGTTTATATTTAATTTTTGGTGGTGAGTTTAAGACTTTTGTGGAAATTGTTTTTTCTCTCTATAGGTGTGTTCTCCATTCTAACATAACTTGATTATGTTAAAACACGAGAGTAGAAACATCTTTTTCTTTAAATCAATACTAAATTACACAAAATATTGTACATTATCTTTTATGATACTTTACTTTTTATTTCAGTTTTAGTTAGTGGAATTCTAAAACTTCAATTTTTGCCTTGCCTACAATTTTTAATACTTTTGCTTGTTCATCCAACTCGCCTTCGGATAATTTGATATGTGTAGCATCCGCGGGAAATTGGCCAAAAGTCGGGTCAACCATAATCCATTTTCCTAAATAGACTTTATTCCAGGCATGATAAGCGAATTTACCTTCAATATAGACTAAACCCACACAAATCTGACAAGGAATCCCTGCGGCCCGACATAACGCCGCAAACAATATTGCGTGTTCATTACAATCACCTTCTAAATTTTTTAAGACATCAACCGCGGAAGGTAATGAGGAAGTTGCACGCTTTTTAATATTAGCATAAACCCATTGAATAATTTTTTCAGTTATTGTAACAGCATTAGACTCTTGACCGATAATCTTACTTACTGTTTTCTTAATTGCGTTATCATCGCTCTGAACATAGAGCGAAGATTTTAGTAGTTCCCTGTGTTCTGTGATGGGAAGCATTAAATCTTTGGGAAGTGGTTTGAAAGTAGTAATTTCGATAATTAGGGGATGATACTGAATTATGCGCTGTGTTTCATCGGCAATCATAAGGTCAGATAAATCCGCATCTGTAAGTTTTATTTTCAGATATTGCAAAGCACGGGGGTTAGTAATTACCGTGTCAACCGCAATAGCAAATATCGAAAGTATATCCACTTTGCCAAAAGATTCTTCTTGGGATAATGCCTGCTCACGAGTTTCTTCAATCATCACCATTTCGGGTAAAGATATTTCTTTCTTACTGATGCCGTTTTCGTCAACCCAGGTAGTGGTTTTTAAGCCTAACATTGTTATCTCCACTTTAGACAATTTGTAGTTTTTATCGCCGAGCGAAATTAGTTCTTTACCTGATATTTTAATTTTTGCGTCAATGATTGATAAGGTGGTGGCATCAAAGGCTTTTACGGATTGTTCTTGGTTTAGGGGAAATTTTTTCTTTATCGCAATTAACCCCAAAATTGATGATGGGTAGACAGGGAAATTAGCCTTTAATTGCGTTTGTTGGGTTGTGCCCGCACTATTAATTTCAATATTTAACAGTCCGTCTTCAATAATTTCTCCGGTCGCACTAAATACTCTTCCTCGGGAATTGAAAGTAAACTCAAAGTTTTTAAGTGTGTAGTCGTTATTAATTAAACCCGAGAAATTTGAGACAACCTGCTCTTCTTGTCCCATCATCTTGAGATTCATTCTAATTCGATTGGTCAATTTATAATAGCTTTTTGTTTTTTCTAAACGGAGAAACGAATAACCGATTTTTGCCTGTTTTAAATAAATACCCATCCATTGTTCTTCAATTAGATTTTTCGTAACTTTAGTTTTTGAAGAACAGAAAGTGATAAAAAATATCCACCACAATAAAATAAATTTAGTGTTCATATTAAAAGCATAGCGGAAATATGTCAAAAGTCAAAATATTTCTTACAATCTATCTTAACAGAATTATTTTGAATAATTTAGCATCAGAAGTTTGGATAAAATAGATTCCATTTTTAAGGTTTTTGGCCGGATGCCAGACAGAAGGTGATTCAATTTCTCTGATTAATTGGCCAAAAGCATTAAATATTTTTACTGATTTATCACCTAAATTAATATAGCAAAAATCTCGGAACGGATTGGGGAAAAAATGATATTGATTATGGAAAAGAGGGTTTGCGTTATTCTCTGGAAAATCGCTTTGTGGACTACGAATTTCGACCGTATCAAAAATCGATGTATGGATAACAGAATCACCATAACAAAACAGAAAGTTCCAAGCGCTTAAATCGTTATGTAGATAACGTTCAAAATAAGCAGTCATATAACGTCGGCTGATTTTTTGCTGTAAATTACGGGATATGGTGGCAGTACCACCATTTTCCCAAAAGTATGAATAATCCATAAAATATCCGTGATTTGCTCCATAGATAACTGCAAATACTCCTGGTGCTGGTGCATTCTGCCAATAGGCTTGTCGGATTTGTTGCCAAGGTGCAATATTATCAACTGAACCGGCTAAAATCATTTTCGGCAAATTTAGATGCTCCGAATGGGTTGCGGGAGTTGTTTGGGGACTAGCAAAAGAAACGACGGCTCGCAGTGTGTCTGTTAATTTAAAAGTATCTGCTGCTAATAACACAATTCCCCCACCCATACTATGACCGACAAAACCCCAATTAAAGGCGTCTAATTTATTATAAAAGATATCACCGATTACAAAGTTTCGATTAGCAGTCCAGCGTGCCGCGTCAACCATTGAATGGGCTCGTGTATAATGCTCGGGCGTAGGAAAGGGATTAGAAAATGTTGGAAGCACGACAACGTAGCCCCAACTGGCTAAATGTTGAGCATAAGTATAATATCGATCAATACCCATTTGATAACCATGACCAAAAACAACAATCGGACAGGGTACTGCTGACTGAGGAATTTGATAATTAGAATCGGGATAGTATATTCTTGAATTAGTCATTGTCTCGTACTGACCAGGAATATGCTCAATCCGATAAGCCACAGAATATCGGCCCAGACTATCAAAAATAGGGGTTTGGGCATAAAGGACAAGACGAATGAACATTAGAAAAAATAAACAGCCTAATTTTAGCATATAGCAAAATTGTTGAGTCTGAAACTACTTTTAATCCTCATAGAGTTTACAGTGGATATTTACCGGATACAGAAAACATTAGTAGAATGTTATGGGGGTGGGTAATTATAATGTGGCTATGCATAAATCAAATTAAAACACTCTTTTCTTGTCTTAGAAGCTTTTAATCTATTGAGAAACTAATTATTCGCTGTTTTTTAATATTATTTTCCGTATCTACAATAATTAATCTAACAGTTTTGACCACTTTTTCATACACTCTACAATTTATAATCTCTTTTCAGGTTATCTGCCCCGAATATATTCTATTTCTATTTATGAAAAAATGCCGAAGGAGGGAGTTGAACCCTCATGCCCTTGCGGGCGGCGGATTTTGAGTCCGCTACGTCTCCCAGTTCCGTCACTTCGGCTCCAGTTTAGTTGCCGTTGTTTCGGTGAGGATTGTTTGTCCATCACCGTCTCTTTGGCAATTTATTAATATAATAATTTAATATAATAATACTAATATTTTCCATACGGTCAATAATTTTATGCAAAGAGATAGTATAAACGAACTCTAAAATTTCGCACATCACCAGTCTGCAGAATTAGTCGGCTTTTGATATTAGTTTCTTTTTCCTTACAGGTTAGTCCAAGCCGCATTACCAAAGCAACCGCAAGAACCAATATCTTTTTACACAACATTTTTTCTCTTATTCGGTTTTTAGATCTATCTGGTAAATAGGCTCAAAGCCTCGGAATTTTTTCGATCTTTCCTGCTTAGATTCGTTAACACTTTTTCTGAAGTTCTTTTTATATTTAAGCTATATTTTACCATAATCACTAAATTAATACAATATAAAAGAGTTTTATTTTTTGCTACTTTTGTGAGAATTGAGGATAGAAACTTATCAACTAAGAATCAGAAGGAAATTTAATAATCATTCGACATTACAATTTACCAGCAGGATTCGTTTTGTCCAGATTAGTCTTTTGCATAATTAGTATTAGGGAGTTTACTCCAAATTTCTTGTAAAAATACTTTTACTTTTAATAGTGCCTTTGCTCGATGACTAATCTTATTTTTTTCTGCTAATGGTATTTCAGCAAAGGTTTTATCATAACCTTCGGGCATAAATACTGGGTCATAACCAAAACCACCTTCACCTTTGGGTGTTTCTATAATTACGCCCTGACACACACCTTCAAAAATCTGAGTAGAAATTTTAAAAATCTTTGGAAACGCCAATGCACATACACAGCGAAACCGGGCTTGACGATTGGAGATGCCTTCTAAGAGTTTTAATAATTTGTTTACATTTTCCTCATAAGTTGCATGTTTACCGGCAAATCTTGCCGAGTAAACTCCTGGTTGTCCTTGTAAGGCATCAACTTCTAAACCAGTATCCTCACCTAAAGTTATTAACCCAAATTTAGCCATCACCACTTCGGCTTTTTTCCGAGCATTCTCCTCCAGAGTTTTACCATCTTCGATAATTTCTAAATCAGGTGCAAATTCATTTAATGACAATATTGTCCAATCAGGATTGCAGATAATTGCTTGAATCTCTTTTATCTTATCGCGGTTTTGGGAAGCGATGATTATTTTCACAGGTATCTAACTCCATCTTTACTTTGGCTGATTATCTTTATCAGTTCTTTTAATTCGGATGCTTTTTCTTTGCTGACAACTAAAAGCACATCGTCGGTTTGAACGATAATCAGATTTTTAATACCCATTGTCGCAATTAAATTTTTATCACTGACAATAATTGAATCTTCGGTATCTTTATAATAAACTTTACCCCGAATCACATTGTTCGCATTGTCTTTGGCAAAATGTCGTTCTAATGCTAACCAACTACCAACATCATCCCAAATAAAATTGGCTTTTACGACAATAATATTATAAGATTTTTCTAAAACCGCATAATCAATTGAGGTTGCAGGTGCGTTCTTATATAAATCTTCCAGAACTTTCTTTTCTTGAGTCGTACCAATATATTTTTGAAAATCAATTAATTTTTCATAAAATTCCGGAAGATGTTCTTTTATTGCTTTAAGGATTGTGGAAATCCGCCACACGAACATACCACTATTCCAAAGATAAGTTTTGGCTCGTAAGTATTTTTGGGCTAAAGATAAATTCGGCTTTTCGACAAATCTTAAGCTGACATAACTAACCTGTTTATGTTCTTGGCGATATTCTTTGCCGATGTGAATATAACCATAACCCGTTTCCGGAGATCTTGGCGGAATGCCAAAAGTTACCAGATAATCTTTTTGGGCGATTTCATAAGCAAATTTGACATCTTGGTAGAAGTCTGATTCGTTCTTAATTAAATGGTCTGAAGGCAAAACAATCATTGTGCCTTCGGAGTCAATTTTATCTAAATAGATTGCCGCCAAAGCAATTGCCGGTGCGGTATTTTTACCCATAGGTTCATAAATAATATTATTCTTAGGAATCGTTATCTGGGTAGTTAGGATTTTGCCCAGATTGGGAGGAATTACGAAAAATTGATTTTTGGTCGGAACAATTTTCTTGATGCGTTTATGAGTCATTTGAAGTAATGAATCTTTACCAAAAAGCGAAATAAATTGTTTGGGAAAATAACTTCGGCTCTTAGGCCAGAAGCGTTCACCTTTACCCCCAGCAAGAATTACGGCATAGAGTTTCATAATTATTCACTCCTTATCGTTGGTCTCGGATAGACTTTGTGTATAAGGTTTGTTTTTATTTTCTAAGGTTTGCGTCGTGGATACACTTTTTAAGGTTGCGATTAGTTCGCCCAAAAATATTTTATTTTTAATTATTACTGGATAGCGGTCGACATCTAAAGAAAGATAAATACTACCGAGGTTAGATTTAGGCGTGGTTTGCGGTTCAATGATTGCACAATGATATTTTTTTTTGTTCAAGTTTATGGTTTTGACTTCAATTACTGGTAATTTTACTTGATAATTCTTTTTATCAATATGGACAGAAATAGTAAAATCATTGCCCAACTTCAGATCAATTGTTCGACAATAATACCAAGTAGTAAGCAAATCACGGGTCAGAGTTTGTAAAGGAAATGTGCAACTATCGGAATAGATTATTTTTTGCTTCTGATAATCAAAGATTGCACAGGATGTCGCTTGATAATTCCCTTCTTTAATAAATTTCTCGGATTTAAGTGTTGCAAAATCCGCAATTCGCACATAAGAATTAAGTTCGTCATCAATGGAAAATAACTTATTTAGTTTAGGATTGGATTTAAGTTTGGCTTGAAAATGATAACAACTTTCACCCTGCCAAAATTTATTCGGTTTAACTTGCAGTTCTAATGTGCCGACCAAAATCGGCCCATAGCGAATATCATATAAAAGTCTTTCACCAAGACTAAAAGCCATTAATACCGCTAAAATTAAAGAAAACATAATCAAATTGTAAGCATTATAACATTATTGTCAATAAATGGTTGTAGCGATTTTTCACTGATGACCGCACATGGTATCCCAAATTTTGTATTTCGTCAATATACCTATTGATGGGACCAATCAAATAACCTTCAAGATATTTTCTATTTGTTTCTTATAACAATTCAACCACTGTTGTTCTCCAATACCAACCGACGCTTACGCTGAATCGAAGTATCTGCACCCTTCACTTTCCAGGGATGATTTACTATATCTTAAACCAATTATACCCTAGTTACTAGGTACCTTTCCAATAACATGATAATCAGATTGTTTTACTTGTAGCGATTTTGGGAAAGACTATGAAGATACGCTCGCAATGAACATGTTTTTCGAAAACCATCACTAATCACTGATTCGATTAGGTTTTTGCTAACAGTTTTTCAAACCGAGTCACTTGGAATAATCACCTAAACCGATATTTCAAGCTGACTGTTTTTTAATCGGATAGCAGGGGCTTGAGCGAATGAAATAAAGCAAAGACTATTTGGTAAAATCCGTATCGGATGCAAAACTGCAATCCCCAATATATAAAGCAGTTATTCGGAAAATTTTGACTTTAATCTAATTTCTGGTTTTATTGAATTTTTCAGAATTAGGTTATCGTCATTGAACAGAGTCATATAGAACTACAAGTTGAAATCTCCAAGCAACAGACTTAAATATTTTGACTTTGCTCTTGAATTCTTGTCCTTTAAGCAGAAACATTGTCTGTGTATGATTGTCGAGAACCGGAGGATGAAGAATTTCAATTATTGAAGACGATTAGCAGTCGAAATTCATTGCTTTTACCCAGAATGATTATACAAGAAGTTGTCAATGCTAGCAGAAATTTTGAGATGCTGTCAATGTTTGTGGAAATTTGTTATAGTTAAGCATATCT
>FMJZ01007848.1_pt1 | contig 16412 bp, 13 predicted proteins | sample 1987881 | NCBI WGS metagenome assembly FMJZ01 (sample SAMEA4378227, study PRJEB15110) | soil metagenome | biome: soil; feature: Field; material: Soil | place: India | collected 2015-03-11 | depth 0 m | reverse complement strand
TAGCGTCGGGGTTTTATCCCCGACGGTCGTTAAACTGTCATTTGGAGGTGGTTCTCCTGAACCGCTGCCAACAAAACGGCGCATCAAAAGCCGCGCCCTAAGACAAAGCAAAATAGCAACACAACTCTTAAAAGCGGGCAAAAATCAACATTAAGTAAACTCTTGACGCGCTGCGAAATCATCGGGGTGTTTCGCGATGGATGCTTTAATGGCAAAGGGACTTCGCACTCACCGTTGGCAAGTTTTAATGGTTGTGGGGGTGTTGTTGCTCATTGTAGCCCTCGTCTCTTCGTTCGTTGGCGCCGCGAATTTGACAGCCGAGCAAATTTGGGCTTTAAGGGTTCCGAGAATTTTGCTCGCTATCCTTGTTGGCGCTTCTTTAGCAAGTTCAGGAACTTGTTTGCAAGGGATGTTTCGCAACCCACTCGCTGACCCATTTATCTTGGGCATCGCTGCTGGTGGAGCATTGGGAGCAGCGGCGGCACTGCTTTTCGGTCTACCGTCCTTCGCAATCCCTTTTATCGCTTTCCTCGGCGCATTAGGGACAGCATGGATTGTCTATAGGCTCGGACGAGTCAACGGTGTCGTTCGTATGGATACATTGCTTTTGGCTGGTGTCGCAGTAAATGCATTTTTGTCAAGCATGTTAACATTGCTGCTTTATTTGAACGCCCACAGGTTACTTGTCAGCGCCGTTTACTTTTGGCTCATGGGCGGATTCCAAATGGCGACTTGGCGTGAAGTTTGGATGATTTTACCCTATGCCGCATTTGGTTTGGTTCTACCCATTTATCACGCCCGTGCCCTCAACGCTTTGCTATTTGGAGAGGAATGGGCTCACTATTCTGGCGTGGAAGTTGAAAATGTCAAGCGTTGGTTGCTCCTGGCTGCAACATTGAGTTGCGGTGCTGCCGTTTCAGTTGCAGGCATCATCGGTTTCATTGGGCTAATATCTCCCCACCTTGTTCGGTTGCTAATTGGTCCACATCACCGCACGCTCATTCCCGGTGCAGCATTATTTGGAGCACTGTTATTGCTTTTTTGCGATACAATTGCGAGGGTGATTGTCAAGCCAGCAGAATTGCCAGTCGGAATCTTCACTGCGTTCTTTGGAGTGCCTTTCTTTTTGATGCTGCTCAGACAAACAAGGAAATTTTTCGGGTGAGGTGGAACGGTCATGAGAACACTAATTCTAATTGGGATTGTTGCCTCAGCCTGCGCTGCGTTAAGTTTGTCAACTTTAACGAGTTTGTTGGCTTCAGTAGTTTTACTGAAGACTACCCATGCTGCTTCTGAACCTGACGAATTACCCGAGATCATCCATTTGGGACCAGTCAAGCCCGACATAATCGGCATCACCGTTCAAGCAGGAAAGATTGAATATGGACGGCAAATCCCTTATGAGCGGCAGCCGAACGACCGAATTGAAGAGCGTGGGAAAGAGAGGCTTGTTTTTCGTGGAGATAAGTTCCTCGGTTGGTTGGTGGGCAAGGATGGGAAGTTGATTTACACCGAAGACAGGCTAATTGGTGCACCGTTAGACACGAGACGAGCCGACAATCCGCAGTCTTATTCTTTGTCGTCTCCAGACGACCCCAACTACTCTGTCAAGAAGCATCCAGTTGCGGTTTACCGCAAAAGCAAGCCTTCAGATTTTGGAAGTTGGAACGGCTGGCCTTTCTTGGCTTCAACTCGCCATGTCATTTACCTTCGCTTCCCTTCACCCCTTAAAGTCGGTTGCCGCTATCGGATACAGTTTGACGACCACTTTCTTCCTGACCGAGAGTTCGTTTACGATCCTCAAAAGATGAGGAGCGAGGCTGTTCATGTTAGCCACATTGGCTTTCACCCAAACGACCCAGTCAAAGTTGCTTTCTTGTCACTATGGATGGGGACAGGCGGACCAGTTGAATATTCTGAGGGGCTTAAGTTCCATGTGCTTGAAGACAAGACAGGTAAATCTGTGTTTACAGGCTTGGTGAGGCTCATTCACCACCCTGGCAAACCAGAGGATGCTTACAACAGAGACTACGCTGGCACTTTCGTTTACGAAATGGATTTTTCGCCTTTGCGTCAACCGGGGAGATACCGCATTTATGTTGAAGGGGTAGGTTGTTCCTATCCATTCCAAATTGCTGATAATGTGTGGCAACGTGCATTTTATGTGGCTGCACGAGGTTTTTACCACCAGCGGAGTGGAATAGAGTTAGGACCACCTTTTACGACTTTTATTCGCCCACGCCCGTTCCATCCCGATGATGGAGTTGTGGTCTACCACTCAACTTGTCCATTGATGTATAGCGGCAACGGATTAAATGCGTTGGGAACCGACAAGGACAATTTCGGGAACTTAGTGAAAGGCAAAACCGATGAAGTAGTCCCCAATGCTTGGGGCGGATACATGGACGCAGGTGATTGGGACAGACGAATTCAGCACTTAATCGTCACCCGTTATTTGCTTGACCTTACTGAATTATTCCCACAGTATTTTGAGCGACTGGGCCTGAACATTCCTGAATCAAGAAACAACCTGCCAGACATTGTTGACGAAGCGCTTTGGAACTTGGATTTTTACCGGAGGCTGCAAACACCTGAAGGCGGGGTTCGTGGTGGGATTGAATCTTCAGAGCACCCCCGTCACGGCGAGTGCAGTTGGCAAGAATCCTTGACAGTTATGGCTTATGCTCCAGATCCTTGGTCGTCATACATTTACGCTGGCGTGGCGGCAAAAGCAGCGCTGCTCTTCAAGTTGAGAGGTGACACTAAACGGGCAAGTGTGTATCAGGAAAGTGCCTTGAGAGCGATGCTTTGGGCGGAGAAGGAAAGGGAACGAATGGAACAAATTGGTGAGTTCAGGCAGTGGGGGAAAGACGCTTTGATTGCTTTTCGCGATGAACGAAACTTGGCTGCCGCAGACCTTTACAGGCTCACTGGTGACCAACGGTGGCACAAAATCTTTCTTGAAACCACTGCTTTCAGTGATCCGAAAGCCGAACTTTACGAGTGGCAAAAACACGAGCAGAGAGAAGCAGCATGGGTTTATGTTCGGACAAATCTGTCAAGCGTTGACAAAACCGTTCAAGAAAACTGCCGACAAGCAATTATCCGAGAAGCCGAGGAGAGGCTCATGAACACCGAGCGAACAAGTTTCCGTTACGCCAAATATGCCTGGATGCCGGGTGGATGGGGAGCATTCACAAAACCCGACACAGTGAGTCTCATTCGGGCTTATCTCTTAACAAGTGATGGGAAGTATTTGCGAGGGGCGATAATTTCGTGCCAGTATGGTCTTGGTGCTAACCCAATCAATATTTGCTTCACAACGGGACTTGGACACGATTTCCCCCGCCACCCCCTTCACATTGATTCCCGTTTGACTCACCAACCGCCACCTGAAGGCTTGACAGTTTTCGGACCGATTGATGTCCAAATGCACAAAGGTCATTGGGCACAAGAGATTGTCAACAGATATTGTCACCCTGAGGTGCAGAAATGGCCAACCCTTGAGGCTTATTGGGATGTTTTCTGGTATCCCGAGGTGTGTGAGTTCACAGTTCAACAACCAATGGCTACTGTAGCCTATGTTTGGGGCTTTTTGAGTGCAGTGAGGCGGTGAAAAAAGTTACCGCTAAAGGCCAGGAATTGGCAATTTGCTACCTTGTATGCGACCAAGTCTTGAAGCAATTAACCCAATCCAAGCGGTAGTGACTGAAGCAAAGCCTTGTGGACTGGCAAGTCAATCCAATGACCTCAAACGATAATGTAGCTTATGCGCAACTTTCAGATGGCTTGAAGCGCTGTTTTTGTGTCAATGCTTTCAAACTTGAGTTTTCCTGAGGTGTCGATTCGCCTACCAGAAAGTTACACAGCCCTAAATACGATTAAACCAAAAGTAACCGTGTAGGCAGTTGCAAAAATTGGCGAAATGCCAAGTTCAAGTGCGAACAAGAAGATGGCGAAGCAAGTTAGCCATGTTGAAAGCAGCGTAAGGATGTTCAAGCACATGATTACTCCAAGTTTCGGTACGAGCAAGCCAAGCCAGAACGAATGGAGCGGCATCAATGTGTGATTGGCGAGATTAACGCCATCTGGGTGAAAAATGTAATCGCATTGCCAAAGCGAAACTTTCGAGTCAACCAAAGCCTTCCTCGTCCATCAAAAGTTCCAAGCAAAAACGACTTGATCGCCAAGATTGTCAAGCCCAATAAATGAAGTGCCCATATGTGGGATTGATGGCAGGAAAGCTAAAAGCTATTAGCGTCAGCGCAAGCGATAAGATGAACCCATAAGAGATCACAAAGAGCCGCTTCCCCTGAGACTTACCTTCGGTGTGACAACTTGAACGAAAAAGAGCCTGAGATTCACCCATTGTGCATCACTTGTCTAAAATTCGTGGCTGAATTCATTCTTACCGAAGCGTAAATTGGTTGCCACTTAGCACCAACTTTGAGACAGCAAAAGCCTTTCTATCACAGGTTGGCTCTATTGCTTTTCAACTTCCAATTCAATCAAACTGGTGCGACTTTCGCCCACAAGTTTCTTCCACTCATCTTCTTCGCCTTTGAGATGGCGGTCAAAGAAGGCAGCAACAAGTTACCTAACTTGTGGTGATGAAAAGCCTTTGCCGCCATGACCTGCTCCCTTCAACTTGACAAATACGACTTCAACTCCCACCTTCTTGAGCGCCTCAAAAAGCCTGACAATTTGGTTAAAGGGCACAACATCGTCCTTGTCACCGTGCATGATGAGAAATGGTGGGTCATCAACTGAGACATAAGTAACGGGACTTGCTTTCACCGCTTTTTCTTTGTTCTCAAGCACTGAACCGCCAATTAGCAACGCTTCCGGACAATTAGCGCTTGTTCGGTCAATTACGCGTTGATGGCGAAAAGAACCAAACTCACTACAACTGCCAACGAAGGGAAAATGCAACGCATAAGCACAACACACTCCATGATAATCATCCCATGCCAATGCAGATTTTTGACACTGTTTTGCTGCTTTAAATGCAAACTCGTGCTGTTGTCATCTCTCTACCGTCGTTGCCTACTCGTTGACAATTGCTTTGTTATCAACTACAATGGAGTTTCGTCGCATTATGGTAAACTTTGCTTCAGGTGCAATGAGTATGCCGATCGGTCCGTCATAAATATGCGTGCCCTCAATAATGTTCCAATCCTTGAGCGGCGCTGTTTGGGGTAGACCTGAAATATTGTGCCTAACTGGTTCAAGCGCAATGCCTGCCCGTGCGTTTGGATTCATACCTTGTAGCCAAACGGGTTGAATATGCATACTCGGTCGGTAGCGAAAGTCAACGACCTCACAAAAACGGATTGTGTTGCCGAAAACGAGGGGACCACGAAGGACAATGTTCCCGCGTCCAATAATGCGTGAACCGATAATGTCATTGAAAGCAAGTGGTGACGGGAGGCTGTCATGCCACGCCCACAAGTAAAGCCCCTCGCCATCCCTCAAAATGTGCCCGTCAATCACATTGCCGAAACAATTGCCCCAAAAGCCCGTCCAGTTCGCTGTGTGCTCCTCAGTATTGTCAATCCAGAGCGTCTCAACATAAGCCATACCGATCATGATGTAGGTAGTTTTATCAGGCACGATGTCCCATTCAGGTTCAACGGTAAATGAGTTTTCCGTGTTTTCTACGATGCGACGGTATTGCCCTAATCCACGACCATCAAGAACGAGGACAAATGTCGGTTTCAAATTACTCAACTGTGGATGGCGCTTGCTCAACTCGTCGGGAGCGAAAGGTTTACCTTCAACCCAAACGGTTTTTCGGTCAGCACGCAAAATCCAACCATGCCAAACAGCATGACTTGACTCATACATGTTCTCGCCTGAATTGTGACGGCGGGGTATGTTGTTGACCAAGATGTTACCGATGATTGCTGAATGGTAAGCGCTGCTGTAACTCAACTGCGAAACAAAATTTCGGTCGCCATCAACTAACCGATTGTTTTCAATCAACGAGTCAACGAACGAACGGACGAAAAGGTTGTTTGCCGTTCCTGGTGAGATGTTGCGGATAATGTTGCCACCTATGTAAGCCTGTCGGTGCGGACCATGGACGAGAAAGACCCCGCTGCTTGTGGACTCAATTTCGCAATCTTTCAACACAAAACCATAAGAGCCCCACTCAACCATGATTGCAGGTTCAGTTCCATGAGTTTGTCGGATGTGACATCGTTCAATTTGGCAATCCGTGTGTGAAGCGAAAATCGCCTGAAGTGTCCCTGGTCCGTCAATTAAACCGATGTCGGCAATAGCACTCCTATCCCTCATCCAAATCATTGCGCCACGATTGCTTTCTTGTTGACGGGCACGAAAGTGCGTCGGCATAGCGCTGACAATTTCTGTCGGGACATCAAAACGCATTGGACGGGTTGACAAAACAATAATGACTGAATTGCGAGAGCCAGCGCCTTGAAGTTTCACTCCAGAAGGAATCCAAAGCGGCTTGCTGATGGGATACAGACCCGGCGGCAACAAAACGACTCCACCGCCTAACTCACCAGCCTTGACAATTATGGAGCGTAATGCTTCAGTGTCATCGTCAAAACCGTTTCCTTTTGCGCCGAAGTCTTTTGCGTTCAGGACGACTTTTGGTGATTCAGGTTCCTGCACAACTGTCAAGTTCAGTGGACCGCCCCAACCTGCTTCTCCGCCAGCGCCGTTATGCACGAACAAGTCATATTCACCTGTTGGCAAATTTTCCGGCAAAATTGCCCAGCATTCGTAAACGGGATGGCGACCGCTTCCAAACTTTTGCAAGATTGTGACTTTGCCGTCTTTTCGTGATTTCAGTGCAACTAATTTTGCAGCAATGTTTCGCCCGAAGATGCGAATTTGCTCACCAGGATAGACTCGTTCAGGATAGACGAACCAAGGTTGAGCCGAACGAACGAGTAAAGGGGGAGAGAATCCATCTTGATTGCGAACCCAACAAACATGACTGCCATTGAGCGCATCAAAGAAACCGCTCGCATCGTGATGCGGAAACCACTCAACTGCCATAACCAAACCACGAGGTTCAAAAGCGATGATCGGAATTTTTCTAATGTTCGGCGGGGGAGTTTTGGGAAGGAAGTCAGAAGAGCGATAGGGAGTTCTTTGGAGCGCAGCGATAACGGATTTTTCATCAAAAGGCGCATCCCAAGCGTAAACTTCAGTTTGACCTTCGTAGAACCCAACACCCCAAATTGTCTTTGTGTTGCCACCTTGAATACGACAAATTTGTGGCGGCTCAGCAAAAGCAACACTAAACAAAACCAAAACTCCAAGCCATGTCAACCGCACCTCAACCACCCCCAAGTAAGGCAATTCAGTCATCAACGGACCTTGCCTGGTGGCGGAAAGTCTTTGCTTGCATCGTCAAGCACCAAAACCCAATCGGTTTCACCTGAACCCTCTGGCTTGAACTCCCTTTCTCCCTCCCTTTTGAACTCCCCAAACAACTTCGCTTCACCAGTTCGTGGGTCATACCACCACCCACGAACCTCACGACCAGAAAGTTTGTCAAGGCGAACTTTAACAGGTTTGGGGAAAGGGATGTAAACGAAAGCGTAACTTCCGTCAACTGCCCTCGCTGCCCTAACATGTTCCGCTCCCTTCCCAGGGTCCAATGCAAGCAAAGTCTGGTCAGGAACACGAAGAAGCATAGGGCGAGAAAGCATCAAGTTTTTTGCAAGCTTCATTTGTGACGAACCTGGTAAATGCAGCGCTTTTTGCCAGGGTGTCCTCGCGTGGGAAATTGGTTTGTGCTTTGCTGGGTCGTAAAATTGCCAAATATCGTGGCAACCGTAGGTGTGACCGTGAGCACCTGCAAGCAAAGCCCAATACGCTGCCTGACGAACATCGTAATCATAAAACCATCCGTTCTTCGGATCCCAGTTAATCGGATGATCTTCGTATCTTGGTTCACCATCCATGCAGGGCTTGACAGGTTTGAGATTGTAATCTCGCTCAATCATGGCATAGTTCGCAATGTGCCTTGCATGATGACCCGATTGCAGCATGTTGAAATCCAACCAAGGTTCATTGTGAAGCCACTCAGAAGAAGAACGACCACCTACAGGATGATAAGTGATAAGATGCTCACCTTCGTCTCCCTCCCTCAAACCTTCTGCCATCGCCCTCCAAATCTCTAAGTGCTTATCATCCTCTATCGGTCTGTCTCCACCCAAAATCCAAATGATACCTCTCCCGCGATACCTTCTCCCCAAAAACTCACCGTAAACTTTTGCGTTCTCTGGGGTAAAAATCTCAGGTCCTACCCCCCACTTCTTGTTCACCTTGTCCCCCCATGTCGGCAACATGCCAATGTATAAACTTAACTCGTTCGCTTTTTCAACTACCCAGTCAACAAACTCAAAATAAGCCTCGTTTGGTTGAGTTGGGTCGTTGTTGTGCAAAGGTTTGTGGCCGTAGGCGTTTGGAGTGTTCAAGCCGTCAAATTCTGCTAGCACAACTGCTTGAATAACTGTAAACCCCTTTTGAGCGCGATCTTTTAGGTAAGTTTCTGCTTCCTCACGGTTGAGCCGATGAAAGAGTTCCCAAGCGGTGTCTCCGAGGTAGAAGAAGGGTTGACCTTTTTCTGTGATGAGGAAGCGTTGATTGTTTGGATGCTTAGGGTCGTCAAAAACTTTCAAGCGAGGAAGTTTACCGCTCACTTTCATCACCCTCCTTTGAGATGCCATCAAATGGGAACTTGACAAACTAACTACGCAAACGCCATTTAAAACCTGCCTCACAAACTCCCTTCGCTTCATCCACTAATCACCTCACTATGAGGACAAAAAGGCTTGTGTCGGTCAAAATGTGTCGGTCAAAAGTTGGTGCTGACGCTCAATCCCTCGCTTTCCTCATCGCTTCCACAGCCGTTGTGATTTCCAGCAACTCTTTGGTGATGTTCCACTGGCGGATTTTGTTGGCTTGCAAAGTCAGTTGCTTGATGAGTTCTTCAGCGTTATCAGCTGCTTGGCTCATGGCGTTCATTCTGGCGGCATTTTCGCTGGCGAGGCTTTCAAGCAAGATGTGGTAAACCTGATGTTCAATGTATCGGGGCAGAAGTAGCGCCAATAATTCCTGCGCCTTCGGTTCAAAAATGTATTCTCGCACCACTTCTCTCGTCCTAAGCCCCTCGCCCCCCGTCCCGTTCGTTTTTATAGGCAATAGCGGGACGATTTTCGGCCGTTGAACCAATGCATTGACAAATTCTCCGTAAACTACATGCACCTCATCCACTTCGCCACTGACAAACCATTGAACGATGTCCTCGGCGACTGCTTTAAATTGCCCAAAAGGAGCGGTTACAGGCAATTGCGGACGATGGCGAGCAACTTGATAGCCGCGACGGGAGAAAAAGTCGTAGCCTTTCCGCCCGATGCAATAGAGCAGAAACGGTGCTGCGCCGTCTTGGCTCGTGAAGGCTTGAGCGGCACGAACGATGTTGTTGTTGTAAGCGCCGCACAAACCTTTGTCACCAGTGATAATGACCAAGCCACGCCTTTGGACGGGACGAACCTGAAGTAACGGATGCTCAATGGCGGGTAGGTGAGGGGTAAGTGTTTCAACGATCCAGCGCATCTTTTCAGTGTATGGTTTCCCTGAAATGACTCGGTCTTGCACTCTACGCAATCTTGCTGCAGCCACCATTTTCATCGCCGTCATGATTTTCTGAAGGTTTCTCACAGCCCGAATTTTCCTTCGGATTGCCCTCAAACTTTGCACTGCCATTACCAATCACTCCGCTTGCTGCTTTGATTTTTGCTGTTTTTCGGCGGCTTCGGAGAGCACATCTCTTGATGCGCCATTTTCCCACGTCGTTTTTTCGGCAGCTTCAGATGGCGCATCTCCTGATGAGCCGATTTTTTTCGGCGGCTCAGGAGAGCCGACCTCCTACCAAACCCTATTATTCAACACAGCAACTTGCGGGTGCGCAAAGTCGTCAACTTGTCACGATGCTGCAGCGAGTTCGGCAGGTTGTTGTGTTACCGCCTCTTTGCGAGCAGAGACGAAGCGCTCTTTAAACTCCTGCACTGCCTTGTGCATTTTTTGCTCTGTTTCGGCGGAGAAGTCTTTCGTCGTTTCAATCTCGCGGACGATTTCTGGGTAGCGTTCCTTCACCCAGGGCAGGAAATCTCTTTCAAAGGGACGCACCCACTCAGCAGGCATGTCGTCCAAGTAACCGTTGATGCCCGCGAAGATGATAAGCACCTGCTCCCAAAGCGCCATCGGCTGATATTGGTCTTGCTTGAGCACTTCAACGAGTCGCTCACCGCGAATCAACTCTCGCCGTGTCACTTCATCCAACTCAGTTGCAAATTGGGCGAATGCCGCTAACTCAAAGTAACGAGCCATGTCCAACTTCAACCTTCGTGCAACTTTCTTCATTGCGGGATACTGAGCGGCGCTCCCAACACGGGAAACACTAATACCAACATTGATTGCGGGGCGGATGCCAGCATAGAACAAGTCGGGCTCAAGATAAATCTGCCCGTCGGTGATGCTGATGACATTGGTTGGGATGTAGGCGCTGTAGTCACCCAGTTGAGTTTCAATGACAGGGATTGCAGTAAGGGAACCGCCACCGAGTTCGTCGTTCAATTTCGCTGCCCGCTCCAAAAGCCGTGAGTGCAAGTTGAACACATCGCCCGGATACGCTTCACGCCCCGGCGGTCGTCGCAAAAGGAGCGAAACTTGGCGGTAGGCTTGAGCATGCTTTGTCAAGTCATCGTAGAAGATGACAGCGTGCATCCCGTTATCACGAAACCACTCACCCATTGCGCAACCTGCGTAAGGGGCAATGTATTGCAGTGATGCAGGCTCACTGGCTGGAGCGGAAACCAAGATGGTATATTCCATTGCCCCGTATCGCTCCAAAGTTTCCACAACGCTTTTGACAGTGCTTTGCTTTTGCCCGATGGCGACATAGATGCAGTAAACGGGGTCACCTACTTCGTGGAAGCGCTTTTGATTTATGATTGTGTCAACGATGATAGCCGTCTTGCCCGTCTGGCGGTCGCCCAAAATCAACTCACGCTGTCCTCGCCCGATGGGAATCATGGAGTCAATTGCCTTTAAACCTGTCATGACTGGTTGGTTAACAGGACGACGCTTAACTACGCCAGGCGCTTTGACTTCAATATGGAGAAATTCCTTTGCTGTGATAGGACCTTTGCCGTCCAAAGGTTGTCCGACAGGGTTGACGACTCGTCCCAGCAACTCTTTACCAACAGGTACTTCAACGACGCGACCTGTGCATCGGACTTCGTCGCCCTCACGAACGAATTGGTCGGGACCGAGCAAAACGATACCGACACTATCCATCTCCAAGTTCAAAGCGATGCCGTAGAATTCTCGCCCCAACCGTTCGCTGGCTTGAGGAAAATAAAGCAACTCGCTTGCCATCGCACCTTGTAACCCATAGGCGCGGGCGACTCCGTCACCGATCTCAATGACATAGCCTATGTCGGTCATCTCAATGACCCTTTCAATGCCTTCCAATTCCTGCATCAGCACGCTGGTAATTTCCTCAGGACGAATCACTTTACGGTCACCTCTTCTTCTTGGTTTATCCTCCTCGGTCTTGGTTTATCCTCCCCGGGTGCCCATACAGGCTCTGTTGCCACTACCTCTGATAAATTCTGGTCGTTGCTATATTCTACTCGCCAGTAGCGACAAAAACTTGGCGCAACTGTTCGCGGATGCGCTCCAAATGCCCCTTCAAACTCAAGTCCAACAGTTTATCTCCGACGATGATGAGCATACCACCGATGATAGATGGGTCAACTTTTTCGTTGAGCAGAACTTTTTTGCCAGTGATTTCCTGCAGGCGTTGAATGGCCATTTCCCTTTCGGTATCCGTGAGCGGGACAGCGCTGATGACCTCAGCGACCGTTTCACCACGATACTCACGAACTAACTCCGTGAAGATACGGATGATTTGGTCAAAGGCTTCTATGCGCTTGTGCTTGACAATAGTTAGCAAGAAGTTGAGCGTGATTGGCGAAATGCGGTTTTCAAGCCACTGCCGCATCCTTCGTTCTTTTTCACTAAAAGGCACCAATGGTTGAGACAAAAACTTAACCAGTTGGGGCGAGTGGCTGAGCATTTCCGCTAACGCCTTCACTTCCGATTCCACAAGATCCAGAGTATTGGCTTTAATGGAAGTGTTCAAGAGGGCGACGGCATAACGCCGCGCCTTCCAACCGCTCAGGACTTTCGCCACGGCGGTTTCTGCCTCCTTGGTTCAATCTAATGTTTCGTTCGTCCTATCAGTTCCTTCTCCAAAATGTCGTTGATGAGTTCATGGTGGGCGGTGCGGTCGAGGCTGCGTTCAATAAGTTTTTCTGCCATCCGCACCGCCATATTCACGATATAGTCTCTCAACTCCACCATCAGTTTCTCTCGTTCCAAAGCGATTTGCTCTTGTGCCCGTTGCAAAATTCGTTCGGCTTGTTCCCTCGCTTCGGAAAGGAGAGCGTCTCTTGCTTGATATGCTTGTTGCATCGCTTCTTGCAAGCGGGCACGGGCTTCTTCTTCAATACGGGCAAGGCGCTGTTCATATTCCACTCTCAACTGCTCCATCTCAACTCTTTGTCGTTCCGCATCCTCAATGGTTTTGCGCACCCTTTCCTCTCGCTCCCTCAGGATTTTTTGGATGGGAGCGAAGGCAAATTTGCGCAAAAGCCAATAGAGGATGAGAAACGCAATGGTTTGAGAAAGTATCCAATGCCACTGCAACTTCATTTGTGATAGGACTTCAAGAGGGCTGACCATTCCTCATCACCGCCTTATTTGATGGCGGCTTTAGCAAGTTCAAGGATTTGCTCAACGCCAGGAAGTTTACCCTGAACGACGAAAAAGGCAACCAGAACATAGATGACCAAAGACTCAATCAACGCCAGACCGAGAATAAGGGAGAAGCGAATGTCACCAGCAGCCTCAGGTTGTCGTGCAATACTTTCAACCGCTGCTGCTGCCGCCCTCGCTTGAGCGTGAGATGCGAACATAACAGCAAGTGGCAAACCTAACCCGACAGCAATTGCCAGTGCTGCAAGGTAAGCACCTACTGCACCCATTGAAACATCCCTCCTTGCGAGTTTTTATGTGTCAATGCGCTGCCTCGTGAGCAGCATGCTTTTCTTCGCGTCCTTCTTCGTGACCCGAGATGAAAAGGGAAATGTAAACCGCCGTCAGAGAACTGAACACGAAGGCTTGGATGAAAGCCACCAAAACATGCAAAAAGACAACGGGCAATTGGAAAGGTAGAGGCACAGTGATTGGTTTGGGCAGCAATCCAAAGGCATGCAAAGTTATCATGCCAAGCGAAGCGAACTGGAAAATCACCGTGTCTTCGCCGAAAATATTCCCAAACAAACGAATTGACAACGAGATGAGTTTTGAAAATTCGCCCACCAAGTGGACGATGGGCGTTAAGGTAATGATGTTGAAGGCAGCGTTAAACAATGGGTTAGGAAACGGTCGGTCAACATAGTGCAACAAATAGTTTTTCAGCCCAAGTTCCCTAAGGGCGATTGAATGAACTATTGTCAAGGAAGCGATTGCCAAGCCGATGGTGATGTAAGGATGAGCCGTCGGGGACATGAAGCCGGGGATTAGACCGATTAGGTTCAGCAGCAAAATGTAAGTGAAGAAACTGCCGATGATGGGAGCATACCTCTCACCACCGGGACCGATAGCGCTTCGGCAAAGGTTCTCAAAGAACTCAACAGCCATTTCCCAAAGGGTTTGGAAACCGCTGGGATACAAACTCAGCCGGCTCGACATTCGCCAAAATAAGATGACCAATGCCAATCCGACCAGCAAAGAAACTGACAACCAATCTGGGATGCCAAACAAGTTGTAAAGGAAATGCAACCATGTCTCTTCTGGCGCCGAGACATGAACTCCTGCTCCATGTTCAGCAGCGTGAGCGGCGTTATGATCAGCCACCACTAACTCACTGCCCGTCACGCATTAACCCTCCTTCAACTTTCCAGTCTTAAATCCAATCGCTTTTCCTTTCGCTTTTCCTTGCTGCGATTTCGCAGTTCGTGCTGGGCGTTCTTGTATCGTGCATTGCAGCGCCAACCCGAAGATTTTGAATACCATGACAGCGTGCATAGTAGCGAGACCTGCCAACAGAAGCATGCCATCAAAATAACGCAACCTGTTGAGAAAGTAAAGGCATGCTGTCAGTGTTATCCACTTGCCCAGCATCAGGGCGCTGATCCATCTTAGTTTCGGTTTAGGCTCGTTTGGTGGCCGATAAGTTTGTGTAACGAAAACCTCGGTTGTTTTCACGAAAGCCAACATGGTCAGCACGCCAAAAGCGTAGTTGAGAACCCATTTTGCATTTGCAGTTGCACATAAAAGCAAAGTGACTAACCCACCGACAATTAGAGTCGTTCGGTAAGTGCGTTGCAAGAACCCCAAGTCAACACTTGGGCGTTTAGCCATTAATCCTGCACCTCATCTCCAATATCGTCACTAACGCGAAACTCTTAAAAGCATCCGAATCAACTCGACGGTGCCTGCTGTTCCACCTAAAATTACACCGATGGCTTTCCCAATTGGGTCAATGCCAAACTTTTTGTCAAGCCACCAGCCTATGATGAGTCCAGCGAGGACTGAGCCGACCATGAAAGTCCCTGAAGTGGCGGCAACAGCCCAGTCAAGGCGACGCATCGGACTTTTGTCCTTTTTCCTCATTAAGGTCACCGCCAGAGAAAAAATATTCGGTCAACGAATCGGTTCAAGTTTCGGCAACACGCTTAAAACGCGCTCGCGAAGTTCTTGCGGTGAGGGAATCTCTGCGATGATTTTCCCGTTGCGCATGAGCGGTTTCGTGGCTTTAATTAAATTGCCACCGCACTTTGGGCAAGGACCTTTTGGCTCACTGTCAGCGAGCGTCACAATCCCATGAAGGCAACTTTCGCACCGCCAAATATCTTTCGCTCCAGCCATCTTGCCTCTTTTGGCAATTGGTTTGCCCTCAACTTCAATGATGTCCATTGCGAAGTTGATTGTCGGAGCGTTGCTGATAGCGGTTCCGACACCGTATGCATCTGCGACTTCGTTCAATTGCAAAATCTCATATTCGTCAAGCCCTCCACTCACGAACAACTTGATATGTTTGAACCCCCGGATGTCCAGTTCCCAACGAACCTCTCTAAGCAACTCCAACATGTCACCCCTTCGGGAACCGGGGGTGTCAAATCTGACTGCAGCAAGTTTTTCACCCAACGCTTCCGCACAACGGATGGCTTCAAACTTTTCGTCGTTGAAAGTGTCAATTAAAGCGACTCGTGGCACAGATGGGTCAATCACTTTGTCAAACCATTTCAGGGCTTCAACGGTGTCTCCAACCAGAATGATGAGGGCGTGGGGCATCGTTCCTGAAGGTTTTATGCCCAAAAGTTCAGCACTCATTGTCACTGCCACACCGTCACAACCGCCGATATAAGCGGCTCGGTCAATCATCGGTGCAATTGTTGGATGCATCCTCCTTGCCCCGAAACTTAAAACGAGGCGATGACCAGCAGCCTTTTTACACCTTGCCGCCTTTGTCGCAACTCCTGATGCTTGACATAAAATGCCAAGCAAAGGTGTCTCGTAAATACCAAACTGATTGTATTCGCCGCTCACCCGTAGAACAGGTTCACCTGCCCGAAAAACGCTCCCTTCTTCAAGACCATCAACATCAACGGGTAACCCATCAAGCAAGTGGAGCGCTTCCTCAACGCCAACGAAAATTCCCCATTCGTAATTTCGGGGGAGATGGGTTGCCCTAACTTCCATGACCACATGCTTTCTAATGCCCATCGCTTTCAAGACTTGAACCGTTCGCTCAAAGTAAACATCAGTTAGCCTACCAGATTTTAGGTCTGCAGGTGTTGCTACGAACCACACAGCGCCTCCGCTCCTTTCTATGGTGCATAAGACTTATCGTCATTCAATCCAACCTAATGGTTTTGCCCCTGCTGATGAGCCTATGAGTTACTGTCAAGGTTGGGCGACCAGGTGAACTTAAAGTCATTTCAAGGGTGAGTCTTGCTTCATTCATTGCTTGAACTTCATCTCCGAGTTCTGGATCAAAATAGATTGTCATAGTTGCCGTGAAGCGTCCTTTCACCCCCACCGTAACTTCTCTGATGTTGTCCTGTGCTTCAAACGGTGCATCTATATCGCTTTGAATCACTGCACAAAGACGGCTATCAAGTTTGACCAACTCTTTGAACCGAGAAGTGATAGAGATTGGGACTTTGCAATTTGGGGTCATCTGTTGGCTTACTCTCTCTTGCCAGACATCGCCGATTTTGATTGCTTGCTCCGGGAAAGCAATGTTGTGAACAGCAGTTTCGTAAATTTTGTCAAGCCAACGAGTGGGG
>FMJZ01081461.1_pt1 | contig 16420 bp, 8 predicted proteins | sample 1987881 | NCBI WGS metagenome assembly FMJZ01 (sample SAMEA4378227, study PRJEB15110) | soil metagenome | biome: soil; feature: Field; material: Soil | place: India | collected 2015-03-11 | depth 0 m | reverse complement strand
TTTTTTTCCAAGACTGAGTTACATGGCACACTGGCCAGGGCATTCACTCCGGGCAAGCTGCCGGTGCAACCGGCCACCCGCTTGCCAAACCGATTCTTGCTGTTGCGGTAAGCCACGTTTTTGCTTTTCATTGCTGTCAGAAATGAATCAAAAGCAACTAATGCCATCCCTAGTGCAAGTTACAATTCACCACAGCCAGTTCCCTGAGGCGGTGCGACGCGAGCTACTGAAATCCCTACACACACGGCGTGTGAACCACAAGTTTCACTACGATAGCATCAAACAAGCGCAAAAATGGCTCCATGTACACAAGGCGTACTCGCCTTGGCATAACGACCCAGGTTGCAGAGCGGTTTACCGATTGGCCTTCAAACAAACCGCCCCACAGATTCGGGCAAAGACCGTTCATGTGATCGGGCTGGGCTGCGGCACCGGACAAAAAGACCTACAGTTAATTAGACTGCTCAGTGCAAATGATAAAGCAGTCTGTTACACCCCATGCGATTCGAGTGTACCAATGGTCCTAATGGCCTACCGAGCCGCCCTTGCTGCAGTCACTACCGGATGTTGCAAACCGGTGGTTTGTGACCTAGCAATAGCAGACGATTTAGCTGAGCTGCTGGAAAAGGTCTGCGCACGGCACCGCGCCACTTGCCCACAGCGGCGACGCGGTCATACCATAACACGACTTGTGACATTTTTCGGCCTGCTACCAAACTTTCACCCCATGCAGGCACTGCGCCAAATGAGGAGTTTGCTTCGGCGCGGAGATTTTTTACTGCTAAGCGCAAACCTTGTTCCCGGCGCGGACATGGCCGCTGGCATGAAAAAAGTCCTCTCGCAATATGACAACACACTAACGCGCGACTGGTTGATGACATTCTTACTGGATCTTGGTGTGGAGTGCGACGCCGGCACGCTACGCTTCGATGTCGAACACGGCCAATTCGGTGTAAACCGCGTCGTGGCCAAGTTTCACTTCAAACAAAAATCCACAGTCCAAATCTGGCGTCAGACCTTTGTATTCAGACCGCCGGATACTATCCAACTATTCTTCTCGTACCGCTATACACCTAAACAATTGCACGATCTGCTTCAGCAATACGGGTTCACTGTAACCGGACAGTGGTTAACACCTTCGGGTGACGAAGGCGTGTTTTGTTGCTCCCGAACTTAAGCAGTGGCCGAGCGCAACAGGCAGACCTGCCGGTCAAACTTTGTCAGTAGGGCATAAGATTGACAGTTGTGCAGTTCAAACTATCGAAATTGCCCGGCTGCAGGACCGTTACTGTACCATTCACCTAGCGCGTCAAGCGCCTGGCGGAAATTTTCCAGGTGATAACGCTGTCTGCTTTCCCAGTAACAGAACGGCCATGGCGCATCGCCGGTGGTAATTAGCATGTTTTCAGCAGGAACTACGCTTGCAATGCGATGCCGCGAAATTTCCCACGAATGATAAACCACCGCGGTCACGTCAGCCAAATCCGCCTTTGACATACGAAATATCGGTCCTAAATTTTCACTACGTCCAAAAATAGCGCGGCGGGTCAAATCAGTTTCGTTGCTAGTCAGCGAGTCAATTCCGCGCTCTGGTTTGCGGGTCATATGAAAGTAGAATTTATTGGGGGAACGCGCACGAGTCGCGCGGTTACCGTTTACCCACAACTGCTCGAAGTACCATTGCCCGTGCTTAACTTCTGGGATTTGCGCAGACCATATACCATCTGCGTGGCGCTGCCAGCCGGTCACAACGCGCCCCCCCCTGTAAAAAGCGGTTTTGCGCCTGACACAGCTTCGTACGAAATCATGGCCTCGGGCGTGCCACTGTCAACTGGTGTAAAATCCACTGGCCCAGTAAGTTGATACACGCCGTCGTGGAACAAGACCCGGACAGGTTTTTGAGCGGCGCCATGTCTCTTGAGTTTTCGCACCAGGTTGCGCGCGCCGGCAAACGACGCAAGTGGCCCGTCCGTCTTGGTGGCGTTTGGCTTAGGTAGCGTGCCAGACCATGCGTCGTTACCGCGTGGCGAGACGTAAATCACCAAAGTGCCCGTTGATTGGGCCAACGACACAACAGCCCAAGATACGGCTGCCAACAAAACCAACCGCTTCAGCATCATACGCATCGGATGCGCATGAGTTTTCCCAGAAAGTCGAGCAAGACAACTCGCATGCACAACATCACAACGTCTGCAACTTAACCAACACGCGCAAGCTGCCGGCCTACTGAGCGCTAGAAAACCCTCAACGTATCCAGCACGGCTTTGATCCGCGGCACTTCGTGCGTGCGGAACAGGTCGGTCCTGCCCAATGCAGCCAAAACAGCAAAAAACGGCTCGGCGCACCTGACTTCCTCGCCGAAGTACTCGAATGCATGCGGCAACGCGTTGCAAATCGGATAACCAAGCGTGCGCAGCCTAAATGTGTTCAGAAAAATGTTCATTTGGTACCGAACACGCCGTGCGCTATCTTGAAGGTTCCGATAGTAAAAGCCCAAACCCGGATCGAGTATAATTTTTTGGACGCCGTACTTTTGCGCTAGCTCGATCTGGCGCGTGAAATACTCACGCATCAACTCGATTGTATCGAGGCCAAACTCAAACTCGCCAACTGTGCGAACGTTTTTACCTTGCACGTAGCAAATGATAACCGCAGCGCCATGTTCAGCAGCGATTCGATAAAGCTCAGGCGCGTGCTCAGTTCCTGTGATGTTCAACACATTCGCACCGGCTCCAAGACTCGCGCGTGCTACTGCGGGCTGGTAAGTTTCAACCGAGACGAGTACATCCTGATCTCTGAGCGCTTTGATGACTGGAATTAACTTACTAGTTTGGAGGGCTTCGTCTGCTCGGGCTGCATTAAGCAATGTGGACTCAGCGCCGATATCAACCAGGTGTGCCCCCTGACTTACCAAGACCCTAGCACGGTACACCGCCCTTTCTGCACTTAGGCATACGCTTTCACGATACCACGAGTCGGGTGAGAGATTAATTACGCCCATTATAGCTGGTTGCTTGTTAAACTCAAAAAGACGGTCGCCAATCCGAAACTCTGCTACTGGCGCAGAATACGCATTCGGAGCCTTCTGATACATCCCAGCCAGTTGTTCAAGCGTGAGCACTGAAGTGAAAACTCCAAAAATCGAAAATCAAAAAAACACAAACCCAGTTGTTGGTACGCCCGGCGCGATTCGAACGCGCGACCCTCTGCTTAGAAGGCAGATGCTCTGTCCAGCTGAGCTACGGGCGCAGCACCAATCAAAACTACTCGGCAACACCATCTCTTGCAAGCCCACCATGCGCAAGGCAATCCTGGTGCACCCGTACGCAAACTCCGGGCAAACGCGGGTTTGTCCTAGTGAGGCTCGAAGCAGTCAGCTCAGCCCTAGTTTGAAAACCGACTTCTCACGCAAACGGCCAAGCCTCACAACTCGCTGTGAAACACCGATCGCCATATACATTGTCCACGCACGCGACATGAGGCCAGAACTTGTGTTCGCGCGTCCATGGGGCCGGAAACGCCGCCTGCTCACGTGAATACTTATGGGGCCAATCCGCTGCGGCAATCATGTCGGCCGTATGCGGCGCATTTTTCAATGGATTGTCGAACTTATCTAGCCGCCCATCTTCGATCGCTTTAATCTCAGCGTGGATCGAGATCAACGCGTCACAGAATCGGTCTAGTTCAGTCTTCGACTCGCTTTCAGTTGGCTCAACCATGAACGTGCCTGGTACCGGCCACGACATAGTGGGCGCATGAAACCCATAATCCATAAGCCGTTTAGCAACGTGTTCGACATCGACCCCGGCCCTGGCCCTGCACTGCCGGAAATCTAATATGCATTCGTGCGCAACTAGGTCATTCGGCCCAAGATACACAGTCGGAAAATAATCGCGCAACCTGTGCGCTAAGTAGTTCGCGTTCAGGATCGCAACTTTGCTGGCTTTGGTGAGTCCTTCGGCACCCATCGTTGCGATGTACATCCAAGCAATTGTTAAAATGCTTGCACTGCCATATTGCGCCGATGTGAGCATTCCAATGCCGGTCCCAGGCGCACCCGGCAGGAACGGCGCCAGGTGTGCTGCAACTGCAATCGGTCCCACACCAGGACCACCACCACCGTGCGGTATACCGAAAGTCTTGTGCAGATTCAGATGACACACATCTGCCCCAAGCTCGCCCGGCCGACACAACCCCACCATCGCATTCAGGTTCGCGCCGTCCATGTACACCTGGCCACCGTGCTCATGGACTAATGCGCAAATCTCGCGAATTCGTGGCTCAAATACGCCGTGCGTAGACGGATAAGTAATCATCAGCGCCGCAACTTTGTCCCTGTAGAGGCGTAGCTTGGCACGCAACTCTTCCACACTAACTCTGCCATGCGGATCGCATTCTACCGGTACAACTTGCATGCCGGCCAGCGTGGCACTGGCTGGATTTGTCCCATGCGCAGATGTTGGTATCAGACATACTTTACGTTGGCCCTGGCCGGTGCTCAGGTGATATCGACGAATGATTAACAGGCCGGCCAGTTCGCCCTGCGAACCTGCGTTTGGCTGGAGTGAAACCGCTGTCATACCCGTGATTTCAGCCAGCCATTGTTCCAACTGCTGCACCAACCGTTGGTAACCGTGTGCCTGCTCGATCGGCACAAACGGATGCACATTGGTTACCTCAGGCCATGTCACCGGGAACATGCTCGCAGCCGAGTTAAGTTTCATTGTGCACGAACCAAGTGGGATCATCGAGGTACACAGCGAGATGTCACGTGATTCAAGCCGTTTCAAATAACGCATCATCTCAAGCTCGGTATGATACCGATTGAACACTGGCGCAGTTAAAAAAGGCGTGGTCCTGGCATGCAATGCTGGTGCAGGCCGCCCCCTACCGGACCCTATAAGCCTGATTAACTGCTCGACATCCGGTTCTGTGCTTGTCTCGTCAAGCGAAATGCCAATTGTCCCGTCGCCATAGTCACGCACGTTTACCTCCGTCGGTAGCTTGGCTCGAATACGTAGCGTATCGAAAAACGGCCCGTCACCAATCCAATCCACTTGTTCTGCCAACCTACACGCAAGCTCGTGGATTCGCTGTGCGATGCGTCTAAGCCCGTCTGGCCCGTGCCAAACCGCGTACATCGCTGCTAATACAGCAGGCAAAACTTGCGCAGTGCAAATGTTACTTGTTGCCTTTTCGCGCCGGATATGTTGTTCGCGTGTTTGCAGCGCCAATCGTAGGGCCGGTTGCCCACGCGCATCGCGCGACACACCGATCAACCGACCCGGCATCTGCCGTTTGAACCGGTCACGCGTGGCAAGGAATGCCGGATGCGGCCCGCCGTAACCGAGTGGCACACCAAACCGCTGTGCACTGCCAACAACAACATCTGCGCCAAATTCACCCGGCGGCCTGATCAATGTCAGTGCCAATAAGTCCGTTGCAACAACCAACAATGCTGAGCTTTTATGCAGTTCATCCGCTAAAGGTGAATAATCGTAGATCTGCCCGTCCGTAGCGGGGTACTGCACCAACGCGCCGAACACAGTATCATCGAGCTTGAACTGCCTGTGGTCATCCACCACCACCTGAATGCCCAATGGCTCGGCACGCGTGTGCACAACAGCAATTGTTTGCGGATGACAACTCGCGGATACCAAAAACGTACTTGCGTGCTCGGCCGGGCGCAGCCGGTGACACATTAACATCGCTTCTGCAGCAGCAGACGCTTCATCAAGCAATGACGCATTTGCAATCTCCATACGCGTCAGGTCGGCGACCATCACCTGAAACAAAAACAGCGCTTCAAGCCGGCCCTGTGAAATTTCCGATTGATACGGTGTGTAGGGCGTGTACCACGCCGGATTTTCCAAAATGCATCGTTGCAACACTGGTGGTACCAGGGTGCCGTAGAAACCTTGACCGATGTAAGTCCGGCGTGGCTTGTTCTGCGACATGATGGCTTTTAATTCGGCCAAGGCTTCATGCTCGGCCCGCGCCAGCGGCAGGTTCAATGGCCGGTGAGTCCGAAGCGGACTCGGTATCGCCGCATCCACTAGTGCATCCAATGAGGCGAAACCTAGCGCGGCTAACATTTCTTGTTGCTCGACGTCGCTAGGCCCAATTTGACGACGAATAAATGTATCTGTGTGAGCCATTTCAAGCGCCGATGTGCCGAGCGTACTGCTCGGCGGTTAACAACGAATCAACCTCGGCCGGATTGCTCAGCCGGACCCGGAAGAGCCATCCCATGCCATACGGGTCCTGATTGATCAACTGCGGGGCGCTGCCAAGTTCAGTGTTAACCGCAATCACCTCGCCGCTTACAGGCGTGTAAATATCGCTTGCGGTTTTTACGCTCTCGATGACAGCGCACTCCTTGGCGGCTTCTAAAACCTTGCCGATTTGCGGTAGTTCCACATACACAACATCAGTCAGTTCGCGTTGCGCATGATCTGTAATGCCAACCACTGCTTCGGTGCCTTCAACACGGACCCATTCGTGTGACTTCGTGTATCTGAGTTGTTCAGGAATGTTCATCTGCGTTTCTGTAATAACGGTTTTGGTTTGAGCTCGGCCAGGCACAACCGACCGCGTATTTCTATTTGTACCTGTGCGCCTGGCAGAGCCGTTGCCAACTCGACATATCCCATGCCTATGCCCGCCTCGAGTATCGGCGAATACGACCCACTTGTTACCATGCCGACCACGCGGCCTTGCATCATGATTTTGCAGCCGGCACGTGGCAGCGGCGCTCTTCCACCCATGACAAAAGCAACCAATTGACGCGCCAAACCATCTCTCCGCTGCTTAAGAAGCCGCATTCGGCCTACGAAGTCGCCTTTATCGAACACGACAAACTTGCTCAACCCAGCCTCAAATGGCGTCGTGTGTTCATCCAACTCGTGCCCATATAACGGATAGCACATCTCCAACCGTAACGAGTCACGCGCACCCAGCCCAACGGGTACAAGCCGAAACGGTTTGCCGCGCTGCAAAAGCGCACCCCACAGCTTTTCCGCGTCCTCAGCCGCGCAAAACAACTCGAATCCATCCTCGCCAGTGTAACCTGTCCGTGCGATCCAACATGCACAATCCGCGATCTTTAGCCTGGCTATTTTGAACCGGTCAAGTTCAGCAGCTTCAGGTAACACACGAGCGGCAGCCGGTCCTTGCAGCGCCAGGATAGCCGTTTGCCAGCTTAGGTTTTGCAATACAACTGGCTCAGGTGCATTTGCCGTAATCCAATCGAAATCTTTCTGCGTATTTGCCGCATTCACAACAAGCAAAAACATGCTCGGCTCAATACGATACAGGATCAGGTCATCAATCACGCCGCCGTTGTCGTTGCACATCAACGTGTACTGGGCTGAGCCAGGTTCGAGCCGCGCCACATCATTTGTGAGCAATTTGTTGAGCACTTGCTCGGCGTGAGTCCCGGCCACAAGTAATACGCCCATGTGCGAAATGTCAAAAATGCCAACTGCACGCCTTACCCACAAATGTTCCGCCACTACACCGCTGTAGTGGAGTGGCATTTCCCAGCCTGCAAACACCGTCATGGTCGCCCCCGACGCTCGGTGTACTGCGTAAAGCGGCGTGCGTTGTGGCGGTCCACTGCTGGCCATGGGCAAGTCTCATACCGTCCAACACAGCGCATGTCAATCACGCGCTGGACAAAACAACAGGTGAGCAACGCTTAACAAGTGCAGGTTCGGTAACTACACACATATGCGCACCTTCAGTGGTCAGTGGGCGTGATTCGGACTGCGATGAAGCATAGCGCACAGGTCTGGTGGTGTCAGACAAAATCTGCTAAGGTGCAGCTGGCGTTTTGCTAGCATGTTTGAACTGAAGTTTCGGATGTCTCGGATCTGCGCCTGGGAGAATTCTACCGCACGAAATTCAAAAATAGTGACGCCAAGGCGCGTCCGCAGACACCTCAGCGAGGCGTCCCTACCAAAACATTTCGTGGGGAGGTACACATTACTCATGTTTCCGAATGTTAAACCGCAGTGGCGCAGAGTTTTATATGAAGCCAAGACTAGCGGTCCACGAACAATATCCTGGCGGTGCGCTCTGTTCCTTGAGCGGGCCAGGTGCAAAATATTCATGCTAAAATGCACGATTTTCAGACTGAACCAGCTTTACTCGCCAGACCCAAAATGCAATTGGTGGGTCGAAAACGACAAGGTCGCAAAAGCGATGTGCTTTGTTCAGCTAACCGCACTCAGGACGCAAGGCTTACCACCGGCGCGCTCGCTTGTGGCTGCCGACTCGAAGCCGTTAACAGGAGAAAAGCTATCAGTTGATTTTAAGATGCCGTGCAGTTCCGTGTTTAGGCGTCCCGGATTTGTTACGTGGCTTTTAGTGTCAGTCTGCTGTTTTTGCATTGGCAACACTGCACCTAGCGCAGTGCAACCCCTGCCCTTTTACGACCCGTTCGATTACTCTGAAGGAAATTTGTACAGTGTCGCAGCAGGCGTGTGGGATGCAGGGGGCAGCGCAGGGGCGGAAATCGCGGTAGCTCAAAGCGCGGCGCTGACTTCGCCAATTGGGCTTAAGCCGGCTACGGGCAAAGGCGTGCGCTGGGCACCAAGCAGTACATCGCGACGTGCCGTGATGCAATTCGCCTCAGTTGCTAGCGCCGACAACAACACGGTGTACGTATCTTTTCTGCTGAACATTCAAACTCCACCGAGCAGCGGCACTAAACTGATTGCATACCTTGAGTCCAGCACATCGAGCACGACTTCACCCCAACTTGGCATATTTGTTGATAGCGCATCGCGTGTGGGGGTTGGCAAGAAAACATCTAGCCCGACGGTGTTGTCTAGCAGCCTGAGCACAGGCACACACCTTGTGGTGGTGTGTTACACGTTTCTTGCCAGCGGCAACGACAAGGTTGATTTGTGGGTTGATCCACCGGCCAGCTCTTTCGGCTCAAGCACGCCTCCTGCATCACTGGGTAGCACAACCGGCTCAAGTGACCCGGCTTCGTTGAGTTACTTCCACATCTACGCGCCGAGTGGTGCCGGCCTAGTGCTCTACATTGACGAAGTGCGGCTCGGCACGAGCTGGTCGGACGTAACCCCGCCAAGTGCATTTCCCCCGGTGAACCCACCCAGACCACGCATTGCGCATTGCGAGTTGGGGGCAGGCACAATCCGCCTAATGATCACCAATGGCAACCCGGGCGCGCCGTTCAGGGTGCTGACCGGCCATGACTTGACTATACCACTTGAACAGTGGGCCATGGTTACAAGCAACGTATTCGCGGCGAATGGGACGTTTGAATGGTCTGCGCTTGTGCATGCAACGGAACCGTGCCGGTTCTATGTTGTTGAAATGCTCACTACGGGGACAACCCCCGGCTGCGCGCCCGTGTCAATCGTTGCACAGCCGCAGTCGCAGTTGGTGCTGCTCGGGCAGTCGGCACAGTTCGAGGTTCTTGCGCATGGGGCCGAACCAATCTTATACCAGTGGTACAAGGATGGTATTGCTGTGCCAGACGCAACAAATCGAGTGCTCCAGATTCCAGCCGTCACAACTAACAACCTGGGCGCGTACCTTGCCACGGTTTGGAACGCGTGCAGCACAGCAACCAGCCAGATTGCACAGCTTACGCTTGGTCAGCCACCGACTGACGGCACATATTTTGTATCGCCGACTGGTAATGATTCAAACCCGGGTACGGAGGCTGCTCCTTTTTACAGTCTCTCCAAGGCGGTGGCTTTGGCGCAGCCGGGCAATGTGATCTACATGCGCGGGGGTACATACCCATACACGAGCACGATCACGATTGATCGCTCTGGCACACCGACAAATTGGATTCGGCTGTTCGCATATCCGGGTGAGCGACCGGTGTTAAATTTTTCCAATCAACCATATGGGTCAGCAAACCGCGGCATCCTAATCACGACCAATGCATGGTACTGGCATATCAAAGGGCTGGAGATCTGCTACGCCGGCGACAACGGAATGAAAATCGAAGGCTCACATATTCGAGTCGAGCAATGCGAGTTTCATCACAACGGCGACAGCGGACTGCAGATCGGGTTCTCACACACGTTTGTTAATCCCGGGGCGATGCTTGCTGCGTTCATCGAGGTGATCAACTGCGACTCGTACATGAACTATGACCCTGACAATCGCGGTAGCGACGCCGATGGGTTCGCCGCTAAGATGCATTGCGGTCAAGGCATTGTGTTCATGGGCTGCCGCGCGTGGAAAAACTCCGACGACGGCTGGGACCTATTCGAGACCGACGCATCAGTGGTGATCAGTAATTGCTGGACATGGCACAACGGCGATGCGTCCCTGTACAACGTGGTGGGTGGCTCGTTCCAGGGCAACGGCAACGGGTTTAAGCTCGGTGGAAACGGCACAGGCGGCAGTTCAAAAGGAACGCATTACGTGTACCGATGCGTGGCGTTCAACAATAATTTCCCCGGACGCACGCGACACGGGTTTGACCAAAACAGCCACAAGGGCGGCATTGTGATGTACAATTGTTTGGCTTGGAACAATCTCTACAACTACTTCTTCGAGGATGCACCTGAAGCAGGTGCACCAATGATCTTCAAAAACAATGTCAGTTTTGGTGCAACTGCAAATGCGACCGGTGTGACCGAGTTCCCAACAGGCACAATACAGCAAAACAACAGTTGGAATCTGCCGGTCACAGCGAATGCGGCGGATTACTACGACCTAACCGAGGCCGCCGCTGAAGCACCGCGTGGGCCGGACGGCAGCCTGCCGCGCGTGTTTGCGCGCCTGGTGGCAGGCAGTGACCTAATTGATCGCGGCGTTGACGTGGGCTTGCCGTTTGTAGGAGCCGCGCCCGACCTTGGCCCGTACGAGTACATGCCATGAACTGCTTTCTGTGGTTTCGGCGTCCTTTGGAAAGCGTGGTTGCTATACGGCCGCCTAGTTTGGCCCAACAGCGCATCTCTGCTTGCGCCGGCAGAATTGCGCCCTGCGTGCGCCCGCAACGCACAAATGTTGAGCTTGCAATGTGTGAACTGACAATTCCCGCATCGTTCTGCTCCATGGGCTGCTTCCAAACAGTACCGTCGCAGGCACAGACGCCGGACGTTGTACCGACCCCAAAACCAATTCCCGATCGGGGTGGAAGTTACCCCAATCATTTTCCGAGAATATACAAACCATGACTGCACCCATCAAGACGCTCATTAAAATCTTGGTCATAAGTCTTTCTGGCTTTGCACCAATAAACTTTGTCCAGGCAGCACTCCTGTTTGAGGACCATTTCAGCTACCCAGATGGCAACCTTGGCTCGTCCGGGGTGGGCGATACTGTTTGGACTGCTGGGGATAGTCCGAGTGCCGCGTTGCGCGTGAGTGGTTCAGCGGCGCTCTTGTATTCCGGCCTGGCGAATGCAACCGGCAGCGGTGTGATCTTTTCCGGCACAACTTTTAAGAAACGCTCTGCACCTTTTACGCCGCAGAGCAGCGGCTCAGTTTACGTCTCGCTACTGCTAAACATCCAAACAGTCCCGAGCGGCACGAAATTATTTGCCTGGCTCCATAACGCAGGCGGCGGTACAAGTTCGCCCGGGCTCGGCCTGTTCCTGAACGGGTACGAACTCGGCATTGCCAAGTCCGCCAGTAACCCGACAGCTTCGACAAACATCGGGCCTGGCACGCACCTGATTGTGGCCCGCTACACATTCCAGCCGGGCAACGACAAGGTTGATTTGTGGGTTGACCCGTTGAGCCTAGGCGACAACGAAAACGTGCCGCCACCTACGCTGACAACTGGCACTGCAAGCTCAAGCGATATTTCGACGCTCTCGTACATCGTACTCAACCACGGTATCAGCCAGGTGCTATGGCTCGATGAAGTCCGCGTCGGAACAACTTGGGCGGACGTGACTCCCGCAGACACAGTTGCCCCAGCACAGCCACCGCGCCTGACCCGCGCATGGCTCAGCCCACAGGGGCTGGCGATCGAAGGCACAAACGCGCAACCAAACATGCCGTACATCGTACTGGCCTCAACTAATCCTGCTTTGCCCTTGGCACAGTGGCGTCCAGTTACAACCAATGTTGCAGGGTCGACCGGTCAGTTTGCATGGACGAATCATTTGGACCCGAACATAGCGCAGCAATTCTTCCGGGTGTTTGTTGGAACCGCCTTGCCGATGACGCCGGTAATCACTACCGCGCCAGTTGACCAGGCGGCTCCAGTGGGCGGCTCGGCAACGTTTAGCGTTGGCGCTATTGGCACCCAGCCATTGAGGTACAGGTGGTACTTTAACTCAGTCCAGCTCGTTGGCATGACGAACTCAACTTTAACACTTTCGAATCTGCAATTAAGTGATGCAGGCGCGTACTGGGTTGTAGTGACAAATCTGTTCGGCGCTGCGACAAGCACGGTCGCCACACTCACAGTAACAAGCAAACCGCCTGTAATCGTGGCTCAGCCGATCAGCCAAACGGTTGGGTTTGGTGACCCTGTGCAATTCAGTGTGGTAGCCACAGGCACACCGCCACTTTACTACCAGTGGTTCTTCACCGGGACGCATTTAGCCGGCCAAACCAATCCGGTATTGCAATTTGACGCAGCATGGCCCGAAAACGCGGGTAGTTACCACGCTGTTGTGACAAATGTTGCCGGCGCTGTCACAAGCGTAGTGGCGACGCTCACAGTCACTGCTCCAACACTGCCAAGCATCACAGCTCAGCCACAAAACCAAACTGTATCAATGGGTCAAACCGCCTCATTTACCGTGAGTGCAACGGGCACACCGCCTTTGCGATACCAATGGTACTTTGGCACACCCGATTCCGCTGCACCGCTCTCAGGCAAAACAAATGCAACACTGCTCCTAAACAACGTCCAAACCAACGAGGCTGGCGGGTACTTCGCCGTCGTGGCTAACAACTACGGTAGCGTCACAAGTACAGTGGCAACGTTGATGGTAACCCCCGCACAGCCCGGTGGTACCATACAACAAACTCTCCAGGCCGAAGACGGCCTGTTCAGCGGCACGGTTGATACCGAGCACGCCGGCTGGACAGGCACTGGGTACGTGGACACAGTCAATGCAACTGGCAGCTACATCGAAATCGAGTTCGGCCAGCGTTACGCCGGTGCTCAGACGCTCTACGTACGATATGCCCACGGCAAGACGGACGACCGCACTGCCGAGCTGCGTGTCAATGGTGTTGTTGTCAATAGCGGTATGGCGTTCCCGCCCACTGGTAGCTGGACCACTTGGCGGGTGGTGTCAAATGCAATCCCGGTTGTTGCCGGGCGCAACCTGGTACGCCTGACTGCACTTAGCTCTGCAGGCTTAGCCAACATCGATTGTTTCCAATTGACAGGCGAGCCGCAGTTTAAACTCACAGTCAATACCCAAGGCCGCGGCACAGTTGCAATCGACCCGACCAATGCGTTCAACTATTTCGATCCCGGCACAATCCTCACATTGACAGCCCTGTCACAAACTAACGCTGTGTTTAGCGGTTGGTCCGGCGCGCTCTCGGGCACGAACAACCCAGCCACACTTTTGCTCGATACAAACAAGGCTGTCACAGCGCATTTCGAGTCGGTTTATCCTTCAACAATTTACGTGGCACCCAACGGCAGCGACTCTAACGCCGGCACGCTGGAAGCGCCGCTTTACTCACTGGCAGTTGCGGTTGCAGCCGCACAACCTGGTGACATCATCTACATGCGCGCCGGAACGTACTACTACACTGCGACTGTTGTGATCGACAAAGCCGGCACATCAAATAGCCCAATTAAAATTTTGGCCTACCCAGGCGAACGGCCAGTGCTTAATTACTCGAACTGGTTACCGCGTAACGAAGACGAGCGCGCTGCCGCGCGCGGTATTAAGCTCAGCACAAACGCAGCCTGGTGGATACTCAAAGGCCTTGAAATCTGTTATGCACCTGACAACGGCATTAAATCCGAAGGCAGCCACATTGTATTCGACCAGTGTGTGTTCCATCACAATGGCGATAGCGGCTTGCAGATCGGGCTAAACAAGGACACCTTCTCGACTAACCCGAACCCGGACCGCTGGGCTGCATTCAACCTTGTTATCAACTGCGATTCGTATCGCAACGCGGATCCTGCCACCGGCTACGAAAATGCCGACGGGTTCGCTTGCAAACTGTACGCTGGCAAAGGCAATAGGTTCTATGGCTGCCGCGCTTGGGAAAACGCCGATGACGGTTGGGATTGTTACCAGACCGAACACCCGATTGTGATCGAGAACTGCTGGACTTGGCATAACGGCGACCCGAGCCTGTGGGGTCTCAGCTCGTTCGCCGGAGACGGCAACGGGTTCAAGCTCGGTGGCGATAATACATATTGTCCGATCTACCTCACGAACTGCATTGCGCTGGATCACCGATGGGGCACAACCGTCGGATTCGCATTCAACAACAACACTGCACCAATCACACTTGTGAACTGCACAGCACTCAATTGTGGCAGGCCGTACAAGTTCGAGCAAAACGGAAACGTGTTTATCAACTGCCTGGATTGGAACTCGACACGGCCCGCCCCAGTTGACATCAAAGGTACATCCACACAGCTTAACAACAGTTGGAACCTCGGAATCACAGTTTCGGCCAGTGATTTTGTCAGTGTGTCTGCTGCTGATGCCGGTGCGCCACGTGAGCTAGACGGCAACCTCCCAAACAATGGGTTCGGGCGCCCTGCGCCAGGGAGCCAATTGATCGATCGCGGCCTTGACGTCGGTCTGCCGTACAACGGCACAGCGCCGGACCTCGGTGCACGCGAGTACGCGCCATGAAAAATTTGCCTGAAACTCTACATCAAACCGGCGCGCAGCTTACGCATCGAGCACGGTTGCCGAGTGTAAAACCTGGTCTTTTAGTAGCCTCGCCCGGCGAAAAGAGGTTTCGAGACGCTGTCCGCGTCAAGTTGGCAGCCGGAACCGGCTACGCGGGTTGCTTTTGCCTGTGTTGTGGACTTCGCGTTTTCGGGCTACTTGAGTAAGGTGAAAAGCTGTGAGGACAAAACGAAATTACGACACGTGCGGCGGTTTAGCTGAAATATACGGCCTGGGCCGGCTGCACCAGCACTGCTTATGCAAGGCATTTGTTGGGGCACTTGCATGCATGGCGTTGACGGCAGAGTCCCGTAGCGCAACTTACTACGTTGCAACAAACGGTAACGATTTGAACCCGGGTACATTCCAGTTGCCGTTTGCTACGCCGCAGCGTGCGGTCACAAACACGGCGTTGGCACCGGGTGATATAATCTACGTGCGCGGGGGCGTGTACATGCTTAACAGCCCGGTTAAGCCGGCCAAACACGGCGCCGCAACTAACTATATCAGGCTATGGGCGTATCCTGGTGAAACGCCGATCTTCGATTTCTCCCCAATGAGCACTGCTGAAAAAGCTTTAGACGTGCGGCGGAATTTTTGGCATGTAAAAGGAATTGTCGTACGGTTTGCGCCTGACAACGGCATTTTCGTGGCCGGGCTTTCAAACATCATCGAGGGCTGTGTTGCGCACGATTGCAAAAACGACGGATTCGCCCTCGGCAGCACAACCACACGCTGCACAAATGCTATTATTCTTAATTGCGACTCGTACCGTAACTTCCAGCCGTCCAGCGGTGGGAACAACGGCGACGGGTTTGCTGCTAAGTCTGGCGCCGGGCCGGGCAACATGTTCATCGGGTGCCGTGCATGGCACAATTCAGATGACGGCTGGGACTTCTACTATAACACGAACTGCCCGGTGGTGCTCTCGAATTGTTGGGCGTTCCTTAACGGCTACGACCTTTGGGGTGTAGGCACAAATTTCAGTGGAAATGGCAATGGGTTCAAACTCGGTGGCGCAGGCACACGCGCAGGGCATTTCCTCACCAATTGCGTCGCCTTTTGTAATGCAAGCAAAGGGTTCGACCACAACCATTCACAAGCAGGCCAAACGATCGTCAACTGCACAGGGTACAGTAACCGTGTGAACTTTTCGTTTTACGAAACTCCAGTTGTAGGCACTAACCTGCTCATCAATAATGTTGCTTTCGAACGCACAGCGACGAGCCTCGACCCAACAACAATCCAAATCTCAAACAGTTGGCAGCATTTCACTGTGACGACTTCAGATTTTTGCAGCATTGACATTTCACTTGCGCTGGAACCGCGCGGCTCGGACTACAACCTACCGACCAACGCATTTCTACGACTCGCTCCAGGCAGCAAACTGATCGATGCTGGGGTGAATGTGAGCTTGCCGTACCACGGTGCTGCGCCTGACCTCGGCGCGTTTGAATACGTGCCGAACGAATCGTCGGTGGGGCCGTTCCGCATCTTAGCGATCACACTGCTTCCAACCAACGCAGCCAAAATCACATGGGAGGCCGTCCCCGGAAAGTCGTATCGGGTTGAGTATTGCGACAA
>FMJZ01006381.1_pt1 | contig 16422 bp, 12 predicted proteins | sample 1987881 | NCBI WGS metagenome assembly FMJZ01 (sample SAMEA4378227, study PRJEB15110) | soil metagenome | biome: soil; feature: Field; material: Soil | place: India | collected 2015-03-11 | depth 0 m | reverse complement strand
TCTAACAGAGATAAAAATCTTTTGAAACATAAATTTATTATATCAATTGCATTACAAAGAATCAAAATCAGGGAATCAATTTTGCTATTACTTCTTTAAACAGTCTGTAAGTTTTTTGATATTCAGCATAAGCCTTTTTGAAAATTACAGTAAAGTTATTTAAATCCTTAAGATTTATAATAAAATCCACACCATGAACAAATGCTGAAAATCTATCCATTGTTGATATTGAACTGCTTAGAAAAAATACAATAATGTCTCTTCTGCGAGAAATTGGGAAAGACAATGTTTCCTTAATTATTTCACTGTATTCTTCTCCAGTTATAATTAAAGATACATCTTCAAGATTAATCATTCCTAAAGCTTCTTCATTATTTGAAGGACTGAAACATTCAAAACCTAATGACCTTAGATAATCAGATAAATTTTTCTGAATTTCCTTGTTGTTTTCACATATGACAGCTTTTGGCATAATGTATCCTTTTATTTTTTATCATAATCAATATCAATCTTTAATCCTTCAATATCTGTTGTTTTTTCTCCTCTCTGCGCCTTGATTTTATCTATTTCCATAATAACTTTTGACCTTCTTGAAGCAAATGCTATTGCTGTCTCCTCTGTTATTAAACCTTCTTTGTAGCACTTAAGAATTGATTGGTCAAAAGTATGCATTCCAACAGCTTCTGAAGTCTCTATTACATCATAAAAAGTTTTATCAGCAGTCTCACCTTTTATAATTAATTCTCGTACTCTTAAAGATTTTCGCATTATTTCTGTTACAACTATCCTTCCTCTGTCAACTCTTGGTAAAAGTCTCTGTCCCACAACCCATTTAAGCGTATCTGCAAGCCTGAGTCTTATGTATGATTCATCATCAGGTGGAAACATTCCAACTATTCTTCCAATTGTTTGTCCTGCATCTGTGGTATGAAGTGTGCTTAATACAAGATGTCCTGTTTCTGCTGCCATAATGGCTATATCAAGGGTTTCTCTGTCTCTTATTTCTCCAACAAGTATTACATGAGGAGCTTGTCTGAGTGCAGCTCTAAGTCCATCTGCAAAATTATGGAAGTCTAAACCAAGTTCTCTTTGGTTAAATGTTGATTTTTTATGTGAATGAACAAACTCAACAGGATCCTCAAGAGTTATTACATGACATGCTCTTGTCTCATTAATGATATTTAAAATTGCTGCAAGGGTTGAGGATTTACCAGAACCTGTTGCTCCTGTAACTAAAACAAGACCCATCCTTTCTTTTGCAATCTCTTTAATTATAGGAGGCAATTGCAGTTCTTCAGCTGTAGGTATCTTCACAGGAAGCCTTCTCATAACAACTGAGTAACTGCCTCTCTGAGAAAAGATATTTACCCTGAATCTTGCTTTTTGTATAGCATAGCTTAAATCACAGTATCCGTCTTTTATGAGATTTTCAATAAGTCTTTTTTGATTATTCATCAGGATTAAAGCTATTTTTTCTGTATGAAAAGGGATAAGAGAGTCAATAGGAACATTTTTCAACACTACAGGTTTTAGTTCGCCCCATTGAAGTACCTGAAATGGTTTTCCAACTGTAAAAACAATATCTGACAATTCAGGATAAGTTTCACAAATTTTATCAAGGATATAATCAAACTCCTGTTTCCTCATGTAAGACCTTCTTGAGGTACTTCCTTAAGAAATTTCACAAACTTTTGCTTGTCTGTTGCTCTTTCATAGGCATCTTCTGGTGTGATTTTGCCTTCTTGAAGAAGTTGTAGCAAAGTATCATCCATTGTTTGCATTCCTATTTTTTTGCTTGTCTGCATGATTGATAGAATTTGATGGGTTTTACCCTCTCTTATAAGATTTGCAACAGCATAAGTATTAATCAAAATCTCACATGCTGCAACTCTTCCCTTACCATCAGCCTTTTTTAAAAGTGTCTGAGCAACAACTGCCTGCAAAGACTCACTTAGAGATGTTCTTACCTGTGCCTGCTGTTCAGGAGGAAAAACATCAATAATTCTGTCAACTGTTTTAATGGCTGATGAGGTATGAAGGGTACTGAATACAAGATGTCCTGTTGCTGCAGCTTCAAGGGCAAGCTGAATTGTCTCAATGTCTCTCATCTCGCCAACTAAGATTATATCAGGGTCTTCTCTAAGAGCAGCTCTTAAAGCTTTTGCAAAGCTTTCTGTATGAGTACCTACTTCCCTGTAAGAGATAACGCATCCTTTATTTGGATGTATAAACTCTATAGGATCTTCAATGGTTATTATTCTTTCTTTCCTGTTACTGTTTGCATAATCAATAATAGCAGCCAGAGTTGTGGATTTTCCTGAACCAGTAGGACCTGTGACAAGAACAATTCCTTTTTTAAGCATTGCGAATTTTTTTAATACAGGTGGTAAACCAAGCTGATCAATTGTTTTTATTTCATTCGGGATGTGCCTAAAAGCTGCACCAATTCCTTCCTTATGCATAAAATAGTTAACACGAAAACGGGCAACTCCTGCTATTTCATGAGCAAAATCAAGATCTCCTGTTTCTTCAAATATTTTGATTTTTTCTTCTGGTGTTATTTCATAAAGAAGTTTCCTCAGTTCTTCATTATCAAGAACTTTATACTGAACCCTGACAAGCTCTCCGTGAATTCTTAAGACAGGTTGGCTTCCAGCAACAAGATGAAGATCACTTGCTTTGTTTTCAAGCATTAGTTTGAAAAAAGCATCTACACGAGCCATTTAAAAATTATAACATGATTTGAGGAAGAAGTGAACTCATGTTATACTAAAAAATTGTAAATGACCATTGAGCTTATTATCTTTGATTTAGACGGAACACTTGTAGATTCCTGCGAGGATATAACTCAAGCATTGAACTACTGTTTTCAAAAAAAAGGAATTGAGGGTTTTTTAAAAGAGGAAGTAAGAAAAATGGTTGGAGAAGGCGTTAATCGCCTTATAGAAAAAGCTTTGCAATCAAGAAATCTTTCTCTACCTATTCAGGATATGGTTGAGTGTTTTATAAACTACTACAGAGAACATATAGCAGATTTTTCCAGAGTATATCCTAATGTGAGAGAAACCCTTGAAGAATTGAAGGGAATTAAAAAAGTTGTAATTTCCAATAAACTCACTGAATTGAGCATTAAAACACTTGAAACGCTTGGACTTTTAGAATACTTTGATTTTGTAGCTGGAAGTGATCTTTTTTCTGAAAGAAAACCATCAGCAGTCCCAATCATTGAAACAATAAGAAAATTTAATACTTCTAAAGATAAAATAATAGTTGTTGGAGACAGTGAACTTGATATTAAAGCAGGAACTTTAGCAGGAGTTAAAACAGTGGCAGTTACATATGGATACAGAGAAAAAGAGTTTCTGAAGAATGCTGATTTTACAATTGATAAATTCAGTGATTTAATAGCCATTGTAAGGACACTTTAAGATGGGTTATTTTATTGTTTTTGCAGGGAAAGGGGGTGTAGGTAAAAGCAGTCTTGCTGCATTAACAGTAAAGTATCTGGTGAACAAAAACTTAAATCCTGTGCTTGTTGTGGATGCAGATCCCAATTTTTGTCTTCCTGAGCTTTTGGCAGTTAAAGTTACAGAAACTCTCGCATCAGTGAGGGATAATGCTCTGCAAGATAAACCTGAAGGCATGAGTCTTGATGAATGGCTTGAGATTCAAATAAATAAGATTGTTGAAGAAGCCAAAGGATTTGACCTTCTTGTTATGGGAAGGCCTGAAGGCAGCGGATGTTATTGTGCAATTAACAATGTTTTGAAAAGAATTCTTCAGGAAATTGCAGAACAATACAAATACATAGTTGTTGATAATGAAGCTGGGATGGAACATATAAGCAGAGGTATTGTAAACAAAATTGACCTTTTATTTATTGTAAGCACTCCTGCTAAAAGCAGCATTCAAGCTGCTCTAAGGATAAATGAACTAACTAAGGAACTTGGCATAACTCCTAAAAAGAAGATCCTTATTATAAACATGGCCTTTAAAGAAATTGATATTTCTGAAGAACATGAACTTTTGAAACATTTTAATAATATCCATTATGTTTTTTTTGATAAAGACTTCATGAAATTCAGTGAAACAGGAAGAAGTGTATTCAGTCTTTCTGAAGAAGAAGCTGTATGGAAAAACTTTGAAAAGATTTTGGAGGATGAAATTGCGTGAAAAATTTGATAGACTTATTGAAATAATGGAAATTCTACGTTCTGAAAAAGGCTGTCCATGGGATAGACTCCAGAATCATGAAACTCTTAAAAGATATCTTCTTGAAGAAACCTATGAACTCATAGAAGCAATTGAAAATAAAGATCCAGAATCTATAAAAGAAGAGTTGGGAGATTTAATTCTTCAGATAGTTTTTCACAGTCAGATAGCAAAGGAACAGGGCAATTTTGATATAAACGATGTAATAGACTCAATCATTCAGAAAATGATTAAAAGGCATCCTCATGTATTCGGAGAGGCAGAGTTTAAAACTCCTGAAGAAGTTTTAAATCAGTGGGAAGAAAGAAAAAAAGAAGAGGGCAAACTCGGAAGTTCAATACTTGAAGGGATTCCGATATCGCTTCCTTCATTGCTTAAAGCATATAAAATTCAATTAAGGGTTGCAAAAGTTGGTTTTGATTGGGAGAACGTTGATGGGGTTATTGAGAAAATTAATGAAGAACTCAAGGAAGTGCAAGAAGCCATAAAAGAAGGAAAGAAAACAAAAATAGAAGAAGAAATAGGAGATTTACTGTTTAGCATAGTAAATCTTGCTCGTTTTCTCAAAATTGATCCAGAAACTGCTTTAAGAAAAACAAATAGTAAGTTTGAAAAAAGATTTAAATGCCTTGAAAAAATTGCTCAACAAAAAGGTAAATCTCTAAAAGATATGACACTAAGCGAAATGGATAGCCTTTGGAAAGAGATAAAAAATTCCTAATATTTTATAATTGATTGCTTCCAAATCTTTAGCTATTTAACAATCCCTGAAGCTGTGCCAAAGAAGTGCTCTTCTGTTGTGATGTAGTAACCTCCTCCTACTCCCTGCATGTGAACAGAACCAGAGTATGAACCTCCTGAAAGATTTATAGGATTTGTTCCTGTTGCGATGGTTGCTGTCCAGTTTCCATTTGACCAGTATGTTGGAGTAAAATTAACAGAACCTGCATTTCCTGTGAGGGTAACAGATGAGTTTAATGTGGGTGTTCCTGAATATGTACCATTTATATTTGCAGTTGACCAAACAATTGGCTTTTGTCCTGTCTGAGTTGAGAAAAATACAACATCATTCATATTTACTGTAAGATTATTTCCTGAGCCACTGAAACTTGTCCTTCCAACTTCAACTACAGGAATGTTAAGTTTTCTTAATTTTTCCTGCTCTTCTGTAAATCCTATTCCTGAGGTATTGCATGTTCCGTCTGGGCATGCCATTAGAAGAAATTTAGATGTTTCAAGAGCAATACCAGCAGTAATGGTCTGCCAGTTGGTGGGGTCAAAGGTTCCAGTTGTTTCACCAACAAATATTCCTGTTCTTACAGGAGTTCCTATGTAATCAACAAAATATCCATAGGTTTTACCCTCAATTATGTTTTCCACAGAGTTTTTAGTACCCCATAGATCTCCTTTTAGCAAAGCACCGAATGAACCTTGAAATCCTCCTTCAAAACTACCATTATATGTTATGCTCCATGAGTCTGTAGGAGCAGTATTATATATTCCTCCCATTCCAATCAGTCCTGCTCCAAATGTATAGTCATTTGTGTTTGTATCCATAATAATATAACTCTCATTATGATTTAATGTAATACCATATGAATTTGTATCAATGCTCAGATTTGATATATATGCTGCAGAAGGTAAAGATGGAATTGAACCTTCTTTAACTGTTACTGCTTTGACTTTGTTTTCACCTTCAAGAAAGAATCCCTTTTCAAGATTTAAAACATTTGAGATGCCATCTGTTGAGAGATTACCGATAAAAATCCCTTTATTTGTTGAATCATTGTATATTCCTGCAACATAGGCAGCTATATTATATGTGGAGTCTGTTTTTTGGGCAAATCTTCCACCTATGGAACCAGCATATCTATATGAGCCATAACTCCAGCTGATGGGAGCATACCATAGATAGCCTTTATTTCCTGAAAAAACAATCTCATTATTAGAATCGTTTACTATTTTTCCTATGGAATAAAGGCTTGCTGAAGAACTACTCCAGAAACTGTCTCCACCAAAATAGGCATTAATTCTTGATGGTGTAGTTGAAAAATTATCTTTATAAATCTTGCTTGTGTTTTCATCTGATACAATATTGCTTAAATGAGAAAGCTCAATAACTGGCTCATAATTTCCAAGAACTATTCCGATCCATTTATCTGAGCTTTTTTCAGCCATCATTTTACCTTGCATTGTTCCATAATGGTTTGGAGTCATAAATTTTCCTCCAAAATTTCCTTGCATCTTCACTGATGAAACTTCTCCATCTGTAATCCATCCAACCCAGTAATCTGGAGTGACTGTGGAACCATCCCTGTTATCCCATAAATCTCCACTGAATTCAAGCTTAAAACCAGTAGGTGATTGTGCAGTATGTGTTCCACCAAGTTCAATTCCAAAAACTCCCCATGGTTCAATATTATTTCCTTTTTTAAGGGAAAGCGTGGCTGAACCAATAAAACCATAGGATGTGGTATTTATATCTTGCGATGATATTGTTTGATTTCCAGAACCTCCAGTAAAAAATCCCTGATAACTACCCTGAATATAGTCTGACCATGTATTCATTGTAGTGTAGCCTGTTGCCTTCTTTTTAAGACTGAGAGCTGGTTCAATATCAAGGATATTTATTTCTTCATATAATTTTTGATTTACTCCGTATGGTGAACCTTTAATAATTCCTGCGGAGTTATCAGAACCTATGTATAATCCATAAATGGCATAATTTGGATTTGAATTCTCTCCAATACCTCCTGCATATCCCTTTAATTTCAAACTACTTTGAGAATTATGCTGAAAACTGCCCCATACAATGGATGGATCCTGTATAGCATCAGGAATATAACCAACTCCGTAATTTTCTGTTGTATATGTTACTGTTTCATTTATGCTTGATGGTAAAATCAACTGTCCTGTTTTTCCGATAAGTACTATAGACTGGTTACCTCCTGAAACTTCGTCTATTTTAACGCCATCATAGTAGTGATGATATCCTATAAATTTAGAAGATAAACTAAGTTCCTTTACCTCTATCCATGGCCCTGTTGTTACTGATTTTATTCCCCCAGACTCCATTGTAAGCGTGGAATTACCAACTCCTGTAAAAAGATAACTTGGTGTAAGAAGCCTGAAATATGAAGAATAACTCGGACCTTTTAATATCCAGTATCCCTCTGTGCTGTTACCACCTCCTGCTTTAAATTTAGAATTAAAAGAAACAGGAGATGAAGCTGTAAGCTTGGCTATGCCTTTGTTAACTGTCAATGCTCCTGCAATATTTCCAGTTGTTGAACTGTTTGCTGAAGTATCTGTTACTATTTTCCCTGAAAGTGATGCTGATATTGGAGAAATAGATGAAGTCCATTCCTTTGTATTTCCAGCACTGTCTGTTGCCTTTATCTCAATCTCATAGCCGCCATTAACATTAATTGAAAAATCAATATTTCTCTGAGTTGTTAAATTTACATCCTGCCAATTATCCCAGTTAGAATCTATTTTTCTTCTATACTTAACAAAAACAGGATTGTTTGACTCTACTTTGTAATTTATTTTCCACTGTCCAGGAGCAGTTAATTCAATGCTGTAAAGCATAAAATTAACACTTAGAGATTGTGTAATACTTGTGGTTTCAGTAATTGGAGGTGTGATTTCCCTGTGAGGTGGTGGAGTAAAACTTTGAAGTTCTGAATAAGGGTTTGTAAATAAAGGTTTTTCTTCAAGAATACCTGCTATCAAAGATTTTTCAGTTACTGGAGTTTCTGATTTTTGTGTAATATCTATTGGAATGATATCCTTCTGCTCTCTTTGCATTTCTCCTGGTGTAAGTGCTCTTGGAGGTACTGGTGGTGATCCTTCTCTTATAATTGTTTTCTGACCAGCTACCACTTCAATAACTCTTTCAGGAAACTGAGGATTATAACAGTAAACCCTTCCTGTTATAACTGTTACAGTAGAATATGTAGGATAATGTGCTACTATATAACTTGTTCCTCTAACTCCTGCAACTGCTATAGGTGTTTTTATCTCAAATCTGTTTGCCTTCGGTGCTGCTTTTATCTTTTCAACACTTTCCTTTGAGATTGAGGCTCCTGCTTTTCCTCTTGGAATGCTGAGGGTAACTCTAAAACTCTGAGCATCTGTAAAATATTCATTTATATCAACTCTGCTGCGAGGAGCAATTTTTACAACAGTTCCATCATTGAAAGTTATCTCTGCCCTTGAATCAGTCTTTGTTCTTATTATGTCATTTAAATAAACAGACTCATTTATCTTTGCTAAAACTGCAGAAGGCTTACCTCCTTTTAAAATATCAACCTTTCCCTGCAATGCAGTTATTTTCCCCACTTCCTGAGCAAAGACATTACCTATGTATAAAAAAGTTATAAATGCTATTAAAACTAAAATTTTAAGCCTTTGCATCTTAATCATCCTTAAAAGGTAAAGCTCAGCTCAAATGTATAAAGGTTTTTTTTATAATCATAAATTGGAAAGTTTGAATCAGCTCTCAAGTGGTAGTAATTCAGGTTGGTTCTGAGAGTTTTTGAAATTTCAAAAATAACTCCTCCTGTTAATGAATAAATTTTATCTCTTCTTTTTTCAGCTGTCTCAGGGAAGCCATTAACTGACCTTCCTGTGTAAGTATTTATGTTTCTGTAGTTCTGCCATGCATGTTCTCCTGCAATCTGAATTAAAAGGTTTTCAGTTAGAGGATATATCAATCCAGAGGAAATCCTGTGTGAATAAGAATCCCAATTTATTCCCTGTGTATCATCAATCACATATTCATATCTTGAGTAAAAAACTCCCTTTTGTTTGAAAGGATAAAAATATCCAACTGAGAAACTATACTGGTTACCATCCCTGTCTTCATCAGGATCAGCACCAACTGTATATTTAAGCATCTCTCTTTTAGAGTATCCCGCTGAAATCTGTCCAATATGCTCCTTAAAAATCTGAATGCTCAGTGTTGGGGTAACTGAAAAAAGTGACATATACTCTCTTTCATTAAGCCACATATGTGAGTAACTTACTGGCAGTGTTATAAACCCATTTTTAAAACCGTATCCTGGAGTAAGTATCATTGTACTCATAGTTGTGTCAAATTTATATGAAGAAAAGTAATTTTTTGTGTAAATGCTCAAGTCTGCTGCAAGAGATAAAGGCTCTGATAATAAAGGTCTGTAAGTTATTTTCAGATTATTTATTAATGCAGAGTCTTTTTTGCCTGAAATCTCATCAACTGCTGAGACTCCAATTAAAGTTGTTGGTTTTGATACCACATTATCATCATACTGATATGCCATAGAAAAAGTAAAGATCCACTCCTTAATGGCTGTTTTCAAGGCAGTAAGATAATCAGAGGCAAACTCTGCAATGTCTGTTTTAGGCTCAATTTTTATTAATCCTTCAAGGGTTTTCATAGCCTCTTTAATCTTTCTTTCAGCTGAATAGGTAAGTGCTATCTGTAAATCTGATGTCTGGGTAAGTGCAGGATCAATGGATTTTGCCCTTTCAAAGGATTTTCTTGACTCATCAAACATGCCCATTTTTGAAAGAACAAGACCTTTTAAAAACAAAACCCTTGAAGGCATTATTAACTGTTTTTCTGCCTCAGAAAGCCACTTCATTGCCTCTTTAAGTTCTCCAAGAAAATATAGAACCTCAGCAATCTCAACATAGGCATCATCTATTCTTGGTCTGCCTGTCAATGCTTGATAAAAAAACTCCTTTGCCTTCCAGTAGTCTCCTGTCTGCTTGTAGGTAAGTCCAAGATAAAAGCTTGCAAGTGTTGATGGTTGACTTATGTAAATTTTTTTAAATATCTCAAGAGCTTCCTCATAGTTTTCTTGCCTGTATTGCTCAATTCCTTTCTGAAATAAGTCTTGTGCAGCCATTGAAACAGGTATGAATATCAAGAATAATATTAACAGAGCATTTATGAGAATTTGGTTGACCATAAAATTTGAAACATTGTAAAAAAATTTTTTTAAAAAATCAAATTCTTTTAAGATGTGTGTGGTTACTATTTTAAAATGTCATTTAACTGAGTTATAGCAATGGTAGATGATTTAAAAGATTCTGAAAGAGCAAAGATGAAGTTTTGAATTTGAGAATCTCAGTTTTTGACGATAAAAAAATGACAGTCACTGGCATAGTTGTTATCGGATATTGCAAACTCTTAGTAAGGATGTAGATAATGGTTTAGTCACAATGACAAGAGAATAAAAATGGGAAAAATAACAGATGAATTTTAAAAATTTTTTGCTATTTTATGAATGTCAAGCAAAGTTATGAGAAGATCTTTAAGATCTTTCAAAGGAATCATATTTGGTCCATCACATAAAGCTTTTTCTGGTTCAGGATGGACTTCAAAAAATAATCCATCAACTCCGCAAGCAACAGCTGCTCTGCTTAAATAGGGAATAAACTCTCTTTGCCCTGATGAGCATGTTTCAGCTCCGCCTGGAAGTTGAACAGAGTGTGTAGCATCAAAAACTACGAAAACTCCCATAGAACGAATTATTGGAAAACTTCTGAAATCCACTACAAGGTTATTGTAACCAAAGCTTGTACCTCTTTCTGTAATTATTATTTTTTCATTTCCTGTAAATTTAATCTTTTCAATTATATTTTTCACATCCCATGGTGCAAGGAACTGTCCTTTTTTAACATTTACAGGCTTTCCTGTTTTAGCAGCTTCTACAATGATATCTGTCTGTCTGCATAGGAAAGCAGGAATTTGAATAATATCAAGAAAATCTTTTGCAATCTGTATTTCTTCTACAGAATGAACATCACTTAGAATAGGCACATCAAATTTTTCTTTAACCTTATTCAATATTTCTAATCCTTTTTTTATTCCAGGACCTCTAAATGATTTGATTGATGAACGATTTGCTTTATCATAAGAAGACTTAAATATAAAAGGTATTTTTAAATTTTGGGAAATCTCTTTCAACTCACAAGCAGTCTTAAATACAATTTCTTCACTCTCTATAACACATGGACCAGCTATAAAAAAAATCTCATTTTTTTGTATTTGTGTGTTGCCAATAGAAAAAGTCATTTTTTCTGTTGTAACTCAAAAGCTTTTTTAGCTTCTTCAGCTGCACGTTTAGCTTCTTCTGCAGCTTTCTTAGCTTCTTCAGCTGCACGTTTAGCTTCTTCCATATCTTTTTCTTGTTTCTGTTTTTCTTCTTTTATCTGAAGCTTTTTAACAGTTGATGGAATTATACCAAGCTTGTAGTTATTTGTATCTTCAGATGGAATGCCTCTATCATTCATTATCACAACATAGCCTGAGTTTCTATCAGAAATCCATAACTTTCCATCAATCCAGACTATTCCTGCTGGAAAAGAAATATATCTGGAGGGAATTACTTCTTCTACAACCTTACCAGTTATAGGATCAAGTTTAACAATTTTTACATTATCTGAAGAAGTTGAAGGTCTGTTAAAATTGATACCAGCAATAACAAAATATTTTCCATCCCATGTAATTGCAGTTGGTATCGGTACAGCAGAAAGATATTCTGACAGAGTAGAACCATCTTCTGTTGAAATTTCATATATTTTTTTTCTTTTTGAATCAACAATCCATAAATGATTTCCATTAAAAGCCATATCTTCTGGATAAATTGAAGTCAGTGGCAGTTTTTTTACAACTTCACCCTGAGGTGTGATTTTTAAAATTCTTTTATTTGCTGCATCAGCAATCCATATAAATCCTTTATTCCCTGATGTTTGTTGCCATGCAATTCCTGTTATATAAGGTGGATTTTCTTTTGAACTTATTGTTACTGGATAATTATTAAAAAAATAATGACCTTCATAACCAATAATAGAACTTGCTGTTGCTGTATCAATTTCATCTAAAAAAACGATTATCCCTTCTTTTGCCACTATAAGATTTTTACCATCCCATGTAATTGCTGAAACGCCGGAGGGAATTGATTCTCCAACTCCTGCTATATCCATTTTTACTTGTTCTGTGCACCCGGTAAAAACAGTCAGGCATATTAATATAATTAAATATCTCCACATATTGCCCCCTTATTCAACTACTTGAATAATTTAAACCTATTATACAATCTTTTATTACCTCAAGCAACCTTTCAAGATTTTCTTCTGATATAACAAGCGGAGGCATGATTACAATAACATCTCCAAGAGGCCTCAGCCATACACCATATTTTCTTGCTGATTTAACAACTCTCCAGCCTGTTTGTTTCAGCCACGGGAAAGGCTCTTTAGTTTTTTTGTTTTTTACAAGCTCAATGCCTGCTATCATTCCTTTTTGTCTTATATCTCCAACATGTGAAAGTTCTGCAATTTCCGAAAGTTTTTCTTTCAATAAGTTGATTTTTGGAGGCAGCCTTTGTAAAGTACCATCTTTTTCAAATATTGCAAGATTTGCCATAGCTGCAGCACATGCTAAAGGATTTCCAGTATAGGAATGCCCATGATAGAAGGTTTTTCTTTCTTCAAGCTCTCCTAAGAAGGCATTAAAAATTTTTTCGTTTACTGCTGTAACTGCCAAGGGCATATATCCATTTGTAATTCCCTTGCTTAGGCATATTATATCTGGAGTTACCTCTTCATGTTCACATGCAAACATTTTGCCTGTTCTACCAAATCCTGTTGCAACTTCATCAGCAATAAGCAATATGTTGTGTTTGTTACAAATTTCTCTTAGACCCTTTAAGTATCCTTCTGGCCATGCAATTATTCCACCCGCGCATTGGACAATGGGTTCTACAATTACTGCTATAGTTCTTTCCTGATTTTGTGCAATAATCTTTTCCATTTCATTTAGACAGGAAAGTCCACAGGCAGGATATGTAAGGTTAAGCTCACATCTGTAACAGAATGGTGCAGGAGCCTGAATGGATTTATTTAAAAGGTGTTTGTAAACTTCATGAAAAATCTCTACACCTCCAATACTTACAGCTCCAATTGTATCACCATGATAGCCTTCTTTAAGGCTAATAAAAGTATCTTTGCCTTTTATCCCTTGATTAATCCAGTATTGATAGGCTATTTTCATGGCAATCTCAACAGCAGTAGAGCCATTGTCAGAGTAAAATATTTTTGTCAGAGGGTTACCCCAATGGAGCTTCTCAGTAAGTAAATCAGCTATTTTTTTTGCAAGTAATATACTTGGTTCATTGCAAGCACCAAGCAAGGTTGAATGAGCAATTTTATCAATCTGACTCTTTACTGCTTCATCAATCTCCTGTCTTCTATGCCCGTGAATGTTGACCCAAAGTGAAGACACTCCATCAAGATACCATTTGCCATCAATATCCTTTAAAAAGCAGTCTATACCTTCAATGAAAATTGTTGGCTCTTCCTCAAGCCATAGCTTCATCTGAGTAAATGGATGCCAGATGTATTTTTTATCCCATTCAACAAGTTCTTTCTTATTCATGAAGCCTCCTTTTAATATCCCGAATCAGCGATAAGCACTATATAAGCAATTATAGCTGATATTGAGGATGTAAAAGAAGGAATTTTTACAATGACAATGACTGATATATTAAACAAGGAGGTTATCGCTAAATTTAGATTGGTAATTTTTTCTATCATTTATGAGACAAATGAAACAATTTCTCAAGAAATATTGATTTATAAGAACAGGTATTATTGATTTATTTTAAGATTTCATTTAAAATTTTAATAATTTACCTTTGAGGGATTAGTTATGTTTAAGAAAGTTTTGATTGCAAACAGAGGAGAGATTGCATTAAGAATTATCCGTGCTTGTAAAGAGCTTGGAATTCGTACTGTTGCCATATACTGCGAGCCTGACGCAACAGCAAGATATGTAAAAAAAGCTGATGAAGCCTATCTTGTAACACCCAGTCCTTTGAGAGGTTATCTTAATATTTATGGAATAGTTGGGCTTGCTAAACATGTTGGATGTGATGCCATACATCCTGGGTATGGATTTTTAGCTGAAAATCCACAGTTTGCAGAAGCATGTGCTCAGGCAGGAATAACTTTTATAGGTCCAAATGCCAGGGCAATAAGAAAAATGGGACTTAAAGATGAAGCCCGCAAAATTGCACAAGAATTAGGCATACCTCTCCTTCCTGGAACACCTCCTCTAAGTAGTCTTGATGAAGCAGTAAAGTATGCCAAAGAAATTGGCTATCCTGTGATGATTAAAGCTGTTGCAGGGGGTGGTGGAAGAGGATTAAGAATCTGCTATGATGAAGAAGCTTTAAAAAGACAGATACCAATTGCCATGTCTGAGGCAAAAAAGGCTTTTGGTGATGAGAGAGTTTTTATAGAAAAGTATCTTGAAAGACCGCATCACATTGAAATACAGATTATGGCTGATAAATATGGGAAAATTGTTCATCTTGGAGAAAGAGACTGTTCAATTCAGAGAAGACATCAAAAGTTAATAGAGATTGCTCCTTCTTTACTACTCACAGAGAAGATAAGATGCGAGATGGGAGAAGCAGCAAAAAAGCTTGCCTATGAGGTTGGATACGACAATGTAGGCACAGTAGAATTTCTTGTAGATGAAAATCTTAATTACTACTTTCTTGAGATGAACACAAGAATTCAGGTAGAACATACAATTACAGAAGAAATCACAGGGCTTGATCTTGTGCAAAATATGATAAAAATTGCCTATGGTGAGCCTCTTAACATAAAACAATATGAAATAACTCTTAATGGATGTGCAATTCAATGTAGAATAAATGCAGAAGACCCTCTTAATGATTTTCTTCCATCTACAGGAATTGTGACAGCTTACTATTCACCGGGAGGATTTGGAATTAGAATTGATGGACATGTAACAGAGGGATATAATGTCCCACCTTATTATGACTCTTTACTTGCAAAACTTGTGGCATGGGGAAGAAACTGGGATGAAGTTGTAATAAGGATGCATCGTGCTTTAAGTGAATATATAATAAGAGGGGTGAAAACAACAATTCCTCTTTATATAAAAATTATGGAAGACGAAGATTTTCGCAAAGGCAACTTCAGTACAAAATACATAGAAGAAAAACTTCATAGTCTTCTTTATGAGGAAGAAAAAGATCCTTTTGATCTGGCAGTAATTCTTAGTGCTGCTATTGTTGCTCACAGCAGGGTTTGAATATTTATGAAATAGATATTAAGTTGTTACCCTGGGTGCTATTCAAAAGGATTTAACAGTAGGGTAGTTATCCTGAGGAGAGAAACTGCGGATGATATTTTTTAAATAAACTGGCGAGGTGTAAAAATGTCTAAGTCACCAGTAAAAATTATGGATACAACATTTAGAGATGCCCATCAAAGTCTTCATGCTACAAGGATGAGACTGGAAGACATCGTCCCGATTGCCGAAAAGATGGATAAAGTAGGCTTTCACTCTCTTGAAGTCTGGGGTGGAGCAACTTTTGACAGCTGCCTTAGATTCTTGAGAGAAGATCCGTGGGAAAGACTAAGAACAATCAGAAGCCTTGTAAAGAATACCAAGCTTCAGATGCTTTTAAGAGGTCAAAATCTTGTTGGATACAGACATTATCCTGATGATGTTGTAGAAAAGTTTGTAGAAAAAACCATTGAAAATGGTATAGATATTCTGAGAATTTTTGATGCCCTTAATGATGTTCGTAATCTTGAAAAATCAATTGAGGCAACTCTTAAGTATGGAGGAACAGTAGAAGCAGCATTCTGTTACACTGTAGGTCCTATTTATACAATAGACTATTTTGTTGAGCTTGCCAAAAAACTTCAAAATATGGGTGCCCACATAATATGCATAAAAGATATGGCAGGACTTCTTGATCCTTATACTGCTTACGAATTAATAAAGAAACTGAAAGAGGAAATAAGCTTACCCATACATTTTCACTCTCATGATACAGCAGGTATGGCAGTAGCTACAACAATTAAAGCAATTGAAGCAGGAGTTGATATTGTTGATACTACAATCTCTACAATGGCTGGAGGAACTTCGCAACCACCACTTGAGACAATATGTCATATACTAAAGGATACTCAAAGAGATCCAGGCTTTAACATGGAACTTCTTGATGAAATTGCTGACTATTTTTATGAAATAAGAAAAAAATATAAATTCCTTGAAAGTGAATACATTGGACCTGACCCAAAGGTAATTGTATATCAGGTTCCAGGAGGAATGCTCAGTAACCTTGTCAATCAACTGAGAGAGCAAAATGCTCTACACAGAATAAAAGAGGT
>FMJZ01018950.1_pt1 | contig 16423 bp, 21 predicted proteins | sample 1987881 | NCBI WGS metagenome assembly FMJZ01 (sample SAMEA4378227, study PRJEB15110) | soil metagenome | biome: soil; feature: Field; material: Soil | place: India | collected 2015-03-11 | depth 0 m | reverse complement strand
TTTTTTCGTGGCTAAAATTTTGCAGCGAAAATTGTCAAACGCTATCGGGAATAGACACTGAGTTGCGTTCAGGACTATCCCTGCTATGATTTTTGAGGCAGAGTGGTCGCAAATTCTGAAAAGGAGGGATTTGTCGTGGGGATGCGTGTTAGGCTGGCGTGTCAACCTTTGACTTGGAGGAATTTTGCCGAGGCAGTTAAAGACATCGCCGAAATCGGTTACGATGGAATTGAAGCCCCAGTCGGAGCCTTCCTTGAAAGATTGGAAGAACTGAAATCGCTTCTGGATGAGCACAAATTGGTTTGTTCGGCAACTTATGTTGGTGGGCGTTTCTGGAAAGGATGGACGGAAGAAGCGGAACGCGCCGTTAAAATCGCTGAAGCGCTCCCAAAACTTGGCTGCTCAAATCTCATCATCGCCTCTGCCGGTTACTCGCCTCGCCCTGGGAAAGCACCCAAACGTCATTACCAACGTTTCTGTGAAACTGTCAACGAAATTGCTCAAAGAGCAAAGAAATTTGGTGTCAAGGTCGTTTTGCACAACCACGCATGGACGCTAATTGAATCGGCGGAGGAAGTTGACATTTTCATGGAGAACACCGACCCAGAACTTGTCCTTGCAGGTTTTGACACAGCCCATTTGGCTTACGGCGATGCTGACCCAGTTGCCACATTCCGCAAATACAAAGACCGCATAGGCTACATTCACCTCAAAGACTTAAACCCGCTCCTCGGTGGAATGACCCTTGAGCAGCGTTACCAGATGGGGCGAGTGAAACATATCTTCTGGGAACTTGGACGGGGTGCAATTGGTGAGAGGTTGGTTGGTGTTTTGGATGTCCTGCGTGAAATCAACTATGAGGGCTGGATCTGCGTTGAACTTGATAGCACCCCTTCAACCCCACGAGTAGCAAACGCAAATAACTACATGTGGCTAATTGAGCGCTTAAGACCAGGCGAAAAGGCGTTGTAATTTTCAATCGGAGTTCACGAGGTTAGATGGGCATTCGCCAATCAATCCAGTTACACCGATGCCAACTCGCCATCTTTGGTTTCCAGGTCAATTCTCCACAAATGTTCCGCCACCATCCCATGCTGGTGACAAAAGGCATTCAGCTCTTCACGGTTCGGAGCATTGAACAAACAAATCAGCACACCGTCAATTAGCCCGGCGTAGGCTTTCTCGCAATAGACATCACCTTGTTGGGTCAGATGGGAAATTAAATCTTGCAGTTGTCGGCGAGTCAAGCAGGCTGTGGTGAACACGCCGATATATTTCGCCACGACTTGACCTCCTTCCTTTAAGGTTCAATGTGGACTGTCAACCCGTTGAAATCAAAGCGGAAAGGCAACAAGTTCATTTTCGCTTCCAAAAGTTTCTGTTCCGCCCGCCATTTTGCGGTTTCGTCTTTACACAAGAACAACACACATCCCCCTCCACCCGCACCGCAAGGTTTGCCTCCCAGAATTTCGTCTTTCACCAATTCAAACAATCGCTCAATAGTTTCGTTAGTGGTGGATGCATCCAATCTTTTGCTGCATTCAAACTGAAGTGACAATATTTCCCCAACCTTTTGCCAATTTCCTTGCTCCAACGTTGCTTTGCATTCGTAAGCGCTGTCCCGCATGGTCAGCAGAGCGTCAATGACCTCTCGGTTACCTTTTCCGAACCGACCCCAAACATTTTCGTGGATTCGTGATGACAACCTTGACGCTCCCGTGTAACAAAGGACGAAAAGTTTTTCCAGTTCAGCCAACTTTGGTGGTGGGATGCGAACTGGGTTGATGATCACGCCATCGTTTTTGAACTCAAACAAATTGATGCCACCAAAGGCAGCAGCATACTGGTCCTGCTTACCGCCTACGATGCCCAGAATCTTTTCGGCTTGATACGCACTTTCAGCGATTGACTGTCTCGCTTCTTGAGTAGTCACAGGTTCAGCCTTGACGAGAGCCAACCAGACAACATTCATTGCGGCGGAAGTTCCCAGCCCTGAACCCGTGGGCAAATCGGTGTAATAGCGTATGTGAACGCCCTCACTTGATGGGGCATCCCTCCCCACCAGAAGTTCGCCATAGACATAATGAGCGATGGCTGCATTGAGTGTTGCTCCACCAAAAGGTTCGTAGAAAAACACGACATCCGTCCAAGCCCCCGCAAAATCCACCCTAACTGGTGCTTGACAAGTTACACGCATAAGCCCCACCCCTTTCCGTTCGCAATAAACTTGTGAACTGACGACCCAATTTTCGTGGTTATGCTTCACCAGAGGTTGCTTCCGTTCCAGCAGTTGACGAACCAGTTTCTTGTCGCTTCATCTCCAACTTCCTCAACCTTGCTTCCAAGATTTCCTGCTTGATTCGTTGCTTCTTTCGTTTCCAATAGCGATGTCTTCTTCGCCTTAGTTCCTTTTCACGCAAACGGCACTTTGCCACAAAATTCACCTCCTCAAGGTATTAACTTGAGCACTGCAAATTTTATCGTTCGCTGCGGTCGAAACGCAGCACCATTATCCATTGCCGTCCACTGTCATAGTCGCCGACAATTTCAAAACCGAGTTTGCGGTATAAGGTAATAGCACGACGGTTGTGCTTGAAAACATGCAACTCTATCCCTTCCATCCCCTTTAACTTTGCTCCTTCAATGAGCAACTCCATCAACGCTTGACCCAAACCTAAACCTTGATGGTCGTCAGCGACTGCAATGCTCAAAAGGGGCATCTTTGGTTTAAGCAACTGCTGTCTCCAATAAGCGTAACCGATGATGCGGTCACCTTTGAAAGCGACCAAGCGAAGAACATCGGGAGCATCTACCTCGCTGACAACAGTATTGACTAAACTTCTATCCAAAGGTTGCAACGAATAAAGTCTTTGGCTTTGGGGCGATAACCCCTTGGTGAAGAACTCGTAAAGTGCATCTCCGTCTGTTCTGCGAAATTTCCGTATGAGCACCCGTTCTCCGTCCCGCAAATTTACCCACACCCCTAACTCCAAGTCAAGCATCGTCAACATGTCTGCAGACCTCCGTCACCGTTTTGGTGCTGATTCCAAATCGTCAAAGAACTTTCCTACAATCTCACGCCATCGTCTATACTCCGCTTCAGCGTCCAGAGGCAATTGACGACGGTAGAAAATGATAACATGCAATTCCTCAACCAATGGAGCAAAGCCTTTGGTCAAACGGGTCAGTTAGTCTGTTGGCTAAAATACCCCATCTCGTCTCTTCAGTCAACAAAAACGCCTTCGCTGTCAGACGAGCAGCATCAAAAAGCGAATTGAAAGCATTGCGGTAATGAATTTCCCGACGAGTTGGAGTCTGATCGTTTCTTGCATCCTGCAAGTATTTTTCTGCTTCGTCAAGTATTTCCTTCGCTTCATCAAAAGTTGGGATGGGCATATTCTTTGTCACCTTTAAAACCGCATTCAAGTCGCCAAACAGCAATCTCCCAAACGCTCTTACTGCTGCTCCCAAGAAACCCAACTGCTCACCGAGTTCAACGACGACCAAGTCAACCCAAAAAGGTTGTTCTGAACTCCAAACAGCATCCCAGTAAACTTCACTTGCTTTTTTCTCCCTCGTCACGACGAGCAAGTCCAAGTCAAGAGCAAGATTGGGGGCGTAGATGGATGAGCCGAATTGGACAATTGCGACAATTTCTGGGTCAACACGCAAAAGCGCTTCGCACAACTTTGGCAGCCATTCTCCGATAACTGACGCACGACTTGTCTCAGTAGCAAACATGGTGATTTCTCACCTTCAACCTTCAACTCCGAGCAATTCTTTTGCCTTTGAAACTGGGTCATCACTGCGAATTAAAGTTTCACCGACCAAAATAGCGTCAAGGCCAGCATCTTCCAATCTCTTGACTTGCTCACGAGTATCAATTCCGCTCTCGCTGACGACGGTGCAATCGCTTGGGATAAGTCCCGTCAACTTCAAGGTCGTTTCCAAATCAACCTCAAAAGTTTGTAAGTTTCGGTTGTTGATGCCAATCAGTGTTGCCCCCGCTTTCAACGCTTTTTCCAGTTCCAATTCAGTGTGAACCTCAACGAGCGCATCCATACCAAGTTCCCTTGACAGAGTTATCATGTCCCGCAATCTTGCGTCCTCAAGGGCAGCGACGATGAGCAAAACAGCATCGGCTCCGTGAACTCGAGCCTCATAAAGTTGATACCCGTCAATGAGAAAATCCTTGCGTAGAAGAGGTTTGGTTGTGATTTGGCGGGCTAATGAGAGGTTTTCTAACTCCCCCTGAAAGAACGGGGTATCCGTCAAGATTGACAGAGCAGAAGCGGGTGATTGCTCATATGCAAGCAAAATCACTTCGGCGTTGAAGTCGTTTCTAAAAACGCCTTTTGATGGCGACGCTTTTTTCAATTCGGCAACGAGACGAATTGGCTCTTTTCCATGGCGCTTTATCGCTTCTGCAAATGGGCGAACCTTCTGTGCTTCAGCGAGCCGCTCTTGAAGTACCCTTAACGGCACCCGTTTTTTGCGCTTCTCAACTTCCTCTCGCTTCACTTCAAGGATTTTCTGCAGAATGTTCATCGCCCTTTTCTTCACCCCTTGACATTTGCACTTTTGTTGGCAACCAGATGAACTTCCAAACGATGTAAGCCCAAAAGGCGGCGTAAATTGCAATGACAAACTCAGTCACCAAAGAGCCCAAATCGCCACCCCACAATTTTTTCGCTTGAATGTGCAAAAGTGGCATGAAAAAATCTGCGCCGAAGTGGGAGGCAATCGCAAGCCAAAACCATTTCTGCCCTGTCCGAAAGGAGTTCCAGACCATCATCGTCGCCGCAATTTGGAAAACCTGAGTGCTCAACCGCTCCCACATGCCCATAAAAGGCGTCCACCAAGCCAATTGAGCGAAAATCGCTTTCGCTTGAGCAATTGCTTGTTCTTGACCTTTGAGGATCTCGGTGGGAAGCACGAAAAGGGCGAGATAGTTAATGCCCTGCAAAGCAATGAGCAAGCCGATGAAAAACGCCTCCACACCGCCATGACCAGCACCAACCATTAATGCATTTGCTGCATTTCGCTCCTCAGGTCTGATGAACCTTCGGAACAAAATCCACTGCCCACCCCGCTCAAACAAAGCAGCTGTCAAGGCAGCGAAAGCAGTAAAGGCAATTAAGACAGCGGCGGAGGAACCCAATACATCACGAAGTAAATAGTTCAGTGCAATCATCCAAGGCAACCGCAAAATTCCCTGAAAGACAACGAACACTGCGGCTCCGTAAAGCCAATACCGCCACGATGATTGAGTCTTCCGAGAGATCAGAACGGCAAAAACGAATACAGAGGCAATCGTCAACACACCAGCCAAACCGAAAGCGAACAAAAGTTCCCAGCGGATTTGTTCCATCTCTTTGCCCCCCAATCATTTCAAGTTTGAGTAGCAGTCAAGGCATCACGCCTTCTGAGAGAACTCAATGAGCGCGTCAAGTTTTTTCAGGGCAGCCTTGCTTTTGAGGGATTCTTCGGCAACAGGGATGGCGTCTTTGATGCTTTCTGTCACACCAGCAGCCACAATTGCTGCGGCAGCGTTCAAAATAACGACATCTCGTTTTGGTCCTTTCAGCTCATCGTTGAGAATAAGCCTCATAAGTTTTGCGTTCTCTTCAGCGTTTCCTCCTTCCAGTTCTCTTGGGTCAGTGCGTTTGAAACCGAAATCTTCTGGGAAGATGACATAGGTCTTAACTTCACCGCTTCTAACTTCGCTCACTTGAGTTGCGCTTGAGACTGAAATTTCGTCCATCCCGTCAAGGCTGTGGACGACGAAGACTCGTTTAACGCCCAGATTTGAAAGTACCCGTGCAACAACAGGTGTCAACGAACCTTCGTAAACACCCATCAATTGTCCATCTAACGGACAAGGGTTGACAATTGGTCCAAGCAAATTAAAAACCGTCCTCAAACCGAGTTCTCGGCGTGGTCCAATGGCATGTTTCATTGCTGGGTGAAAGTTTGGAGCGAATAAGAAAGCAATGCCAATTTCGTCAAGGGCTTGCTTAACCCGCTCAGGCTTCATCTGTAAGTTGAACCCCAACGCTTCCAAAACATCGGCGCTGCCTGCTTTGCTCGTGACCGAACGATTTCCGTGCTTTGCAACTGTGATGTTCGCACCGGCGACGACAAAAGCGGCGATTGTTGAAACATTGAAAGTTTTCAATCGGTCACCGCCAGTCCCGCAGGTGTCAACGACTGGACGATGTTTCGTGTCAACCTTGATGGCACTTTCCTTCATCGCTTCAGCGAAGCCAGTGATTTCGGCTACAGTTTCGCCTTTCATTCTGAGTGCCACCAAAAAACCTGCAATTTGGGCAGGCGTGGCTTCACCACTCATGATAACTCTCATTGCATCCTTAGCTTCCCTTTGGTTTAAATTCTCTCGGTTGACAACTTTCCTCAATGCGTCCAACAAAGCGCTCATTCCCCGTCACTCCTTCTTCCCTTCATCCAAAGCCCTTAGTTTCACTATGTTTTCCGCTTCCGAAGGATCAATTTCGGTTGTTGACAGCCAAGCATCCAAAATCTCTTTTGCTACTTCAGGTGTAACAAGCCGACCGCTCATTGCGAGTATGTTGGCATCGTTCCATTTGCGTGCACCCTCTGCGGTTTTCGCATCGTTGCAAAGTGCAGCCCTTACCCCTTTGACTTTGTTAGCTGCCATTGAAACCCCTGTGCCGGTGTAACAGACGAGGACACCGAACTCCGCCTTGCCGTTAACAACTTGCTTTGCCACCTCAACGGCGACATCAACCCAAGGTTCAACTTTGCCCGTCGCAAGCGAACCTATCTTGACAACTTTGAAGCCTTTTGCTTCAAGGTAATCACAAGCAATCTGGGCAGCAGGGTAGATATCATCCGAACCGACGACAACGGAATGCGACAACTTCCTTCACCTCGCTTTAGAATCCAAGACACTGACCGAAATGCGGAACAGTAATTTGTGCCTAAGTTTCCTTCAGGACATTACAAACGATGCCACTTTATCTCAAACTTGTGAATAGGTAGCCGAAAAAAACCGAACAGTCCTTCGGGGTGAAGAAGCAATGCCCGTTTACGAATACGAAGCACGGGACAAGACAGGTCAATTGCGTCGTGGAATTGTCGTTGCGATTGACCCTGCCGATGCGACGAAGCGCCTTCGCGATCAAGATTTGACTGCGGTTAAGTTGAAGGAGCAAAAAACGATTTCAACCTTTGACCCTTTCCGAGTTCCCCCTAAATCTTTGGCGGTTTTCTTCCACCACCTTCACAACACCTATCGCTCAGGTATCCCGCTCAACGAGTCTTTGGATTTGTTCGCAAAAACTGAGCTTTCTCCTTTGAAATCTGTGGCGGCTTATGGGGCGAGAAGGATCGGCGAAGGTGTTCCTCTCTCACAGGCTCTTCGTGAAACGGAACATGATTTCCCATTGTTCGTATTGCCACTGCTGGAAGCGGGAGAACGGAGCGGTCGGCTGGAGCAAATTCTCGGTCATTTGGCGGAGCATTTTGAACGGGAAGCGGAATTTGAGCAGGAGTTCAAGCGGGAGACAATTTTCGCAAAAGCATATATGGGTTGTGCGATATTGGCGATGTTTTTCGTTTTTGTCATCGCTTCATCACTTGGCGCAGACATCGCCAACACCATCAAAAACGGTCTCAAAATCCTTGCGGTGCTCAACGGGCTTTGGTTGCTTTGGAAAATTTTGTCAATGACGAAGTGGACAGCGAGGTACACTGACTTGGTGTTGATGCATTTGCCTATTATTTCCGTCCCGTTCCAAAAACTCATGGTCGCTCGTTTTGCTCGGACGATGGCGCTCCTTTACGCTTCAGGTTTACCGCCCGACATGAGTTTGGAACTTGCAGCCCAATCAACGGGGAACACCTTCATCATAAACGCAGCGGAAAAATTGAAGTTGCAACTTCAACGAGGCGAAAAGTTCACACAGGTGGTTAGACAAATGCCTTTTATGCCTCCTTTGGTGGTGCAAATGTTGGCGAGAGGCGAAAAGTCGGGTAACTTGGACGAATCAATGATCAAAGCAGCCGAGTTTTTGGAGAGTGAAGCGAAAACCGGCTTAAAAGCGTTTCCCATCGTCGCTGGCTCCGCCTTGTATGGCTTCATGATCCTTTTGCTCGTCTACATGATACTGCAGATGGCAGGCGCTATCGCTAATTTCTATCAGGACATCGTGTCGCAGTGAATTGTTTCCGAACTTGACAGTCTCTCTTCAAACTCCGTTCAGTTCCTCTCCCGTCATTTGCTCTAACTTCGCTTTTCCGATCACCATCCGAACCTGCTGCTCAACGAACTCGGTGATGATTTCTTCCTCTCTCAGGACGGCGATATATCGCTTGAGTTCCTCAATACGTTGGTCAAGGTCTGGGTATTCAAGGGTGCCCTTTGCTTTCAGTTTCAAAAGTTCTTGCAACCTTTCCTCCAATGCCTCTCGCCACTGTCTCCACTGTTCAGCGCGGGGGTGACCTTCCAAAACCTGCTCTATCAGTTGTTCAATCAAAGTCTCATTGTTCAAGTCAAGGGCGATGGTTGTTGGTTGAGGTTTTTCGTCCTCGAGTTCCATCTCAGCACCACCGAAAATAAATTTTGACAAGCAAATTGCTTTCCAGAACTTATGTCTCTGTCATTCGTCGTATATTCGTCGCGACTAAAGTCGCTCCTACAGTGAATTTTGTTCTTCATGCCAATTTTTGCGGTGGCCCAGGGGAGTAGCCCTCCAATCAAAACCAATTGCTCAACGCAGCAGAAAGAATTTTCAGGCTGGTGAGTCTTTCCATTGGCAAATTCTGCGCTAAACTTTCTCATGCTTTCAACGGGCCGGTAGCTCAGCTCGGCAGAGCAGGGGACTCTTAATCCCAAGGTCGCAGGTTCAAATCCTGCCCGGCCCACATTTTCGCCCTCTCTCCCCTCACGCCAACTTCCCTACCCTTCCGACGAACTTGATTGTTCATGGCTTGGCGAGGGTGCTGGTCGGAATACAGTTTTTGCAATTCCGTTAAGCCAAGTTAGCACTGAGCGAAGTGCGTAACCACTCAAAAAGCCTAATGCGAAAACCACTTTCGGCATTTGAGCGCCGACAGGGCTTTGCAATGTCAAAGTCCAAGCCAAACCGACAGCGAAAGCGTAAACCACAACTCCTAAAACTGCTCCAAGGAGTGGACGAGTGAGATAATCAACCCAAAATCTCGTGCTGTAATCTCTTTGGACAGCGATGTGGTCGGCGAGGGTTCGCAAATTATAAAGGCTTGCACCGAGCGCCCCACCACTTACAGCGTAGATGAGCGCTCGCAAAGGAAGTTGCTCAACCTCACTCCAAGCAACCAAAGCAGCCGATGCACCGGCAATTATCGCCCACAACTGCCATAAGGTTTGAACCCAAATTGCTAACCGAACCGAAGGGATAGTGAAGGGATTAATCGCACTTAGAACCCCAACCCGATAAGCGACTTCAATTCGCCAGTCACCTTCTTCACTTTTGATTGACAATTGTTGCAGTAGTTGTTTCAATTGTTGACAATCGGGGTTGCTGGTTTGGACCAAAGAAAGTGAGCCCTTGCCTTGCTCGTAAAATCTCCTTGCTCGCACATCTTCTTGCTCTACCAATGCCAGCTTCCACACAACCAAACTTTGATGCAACGCCTCCCAGCAAACGGAATCGGCATCATTGGGCTGTGCGAACCAAATTGAAGTCAACCAAAACACCAGCAAAGTGATAATTGTCAAGAGAGCGGCAGATGAAAGCAAGTTCAAGGGAGTGTCAATGACTGAGCCAAAACACAAGGAGGCTAATGCAAAAAGGGATAGACCGAACAAGATGAGCACAGATGCCAACCTCACATCTCTTCGTCCATTCATAAGACTCACTCCCTAATGGCAGGAAAGATGGCAAACGACGCTTGACATTTTGCCTTTGAAAACATCTCCATCACCTACCCCTGCTCAATTCCCTCAAACCAAACAAAAATGGCATCTGGAACTCGAAAGACTGTCGGGGGCGTTTCCCTTACAGCATCCTTGTATTTGCGATAGTTTTCCAATGAACAATGGATGACCCTCTTGACTTCACCTTTGCTAACTTCCGTGACTATACCGATATGACCGTAGGGGCGGCGAGGGCGCTTTGATGGGAAAACGACCAAGCAACCGACCTTCGGATCATCAAGTTTGCTGAAAAAGCCTGTGGGTTGGTTCGCATCGTGGACAATTGCATCAGTGTTGATCCACCCACCGTTGAAGCGAACATACATTGGATGGTCAGTTTTACGAGAGATGCCCAAGCACCAACAGACGAAGCCGCTGCAATCGCACTCGTTGTTGATGTTTGCTGGCGTAGGTGCTTTGGGGTCAATTCCGCCGGCACCGAGCCGATACTTGATTCGTTTCCCAACTGCTGACCTTGCTCGCTTCAAAAGTTCAGCAATTGTCAATACTATCTACCTCCCCTCAGTTAAATTCAGGGGTGCAGAATAGCCGAACTCCTCAATTTCCCAACCCTTTTCAACTCATCGGGTGGTAGACCATCCAATCAACTGCTTCACTTCCTTCGTCTCTCCAAAATCAAGCAAACAATTGCCAGCAAAACTGTCAATCCTAAAACGACAGCGCTGTGAATTTGAACTTGCGAGAGGAAGACTTTAACCGCAACCTGAATGTCCCTGAGTTCCTCCATTGCCTGAATGAAAGGGTAAGCCAGCGACCATATTGAAAAGCCGGGCATCAAAGCAATCAGCAACAATGTTCCAAATGAGAGCCATCTCGCTAAAGAAAGTTGTCGGACGACTGACGACCAGAAACGAGCAATTGCCCAAACGAAAGTTAAACACAAAACGAAGTAACCAAATCCCCATGCTGTCAAGTCCCAAACTGGCTGAACTTTGAAATATCGTCCAAAAACCAACCCCCACAACAAACTATTGGCAACGATGAACCATGTCAGGATGAACGGCAAAGAACCTGACGCAACTGGTTTAAACATCCTCAACGGTCTGAACCAGCCATCGTTTGCTGGTGGCTTGCCTTCATGTTCGCCAAAAGTTGCAATCCAAGGGACAAAAAGAGCGATGAAGCAACAAATCACTCCTAAAGAGAACAAAGAAAGCATCGTCAACTCTACAGGTGAGGGTGCATGAGCCCGGAGCATTGGAGAGATTGCGTTTATCACAGTTTCAACGTTTAAAACAGCCAAAATACAGAGCAACAATCCTTGCCGCCTCAATGAACCGACAAAGTTGCTACGATAGATTGCAGGTAACCTCGCTGCTGCTGCAGTGAGCCAGAAACGAGTTAAAAGCAAACTGAGAGCAATTCCGACAAGCCAACAAGGAATCTCAATGCCGAAGATTTTCGTTGGCAACGCTTTAATGACCGGTGCTGCCAATGGATGCAAAGATGCGAGGGGGAAAATCACCTGGACTGTCACTCCTACAGGCGGTCCCATTGGTCCTGCTAACATTGGTCCGATGAAGGTTCTAAGGATGCGGATAATGACTTCAGCGAGAGCCATCCAAAAAGTTGAGCCTAAAATTGCGATTGTCCCCAAATAAGCCCAAAAAGTTGCGATGCCGCTTGAACGGTTGCAAGCGGAGCAGTAAATTGCGAAGGCGCAAAGATGTAAAGTGCCGAAGGCAATGAGCACATATGTCGCCAATAAGTCGCCAATTGTTGCACCGCCCATGACAATACAAACTGCGACGATGGGCATTGATTCAACGAGCAGCAGCATTAAGAAGGCAAAGGAAGCGAGCAACTTGCCGAAAAGGATTTGCATCGGTCGCAAAGGAGTGGTCAAGAGTAGGTCTAAAGTTCGCCGTTCACGCTCAAAAGAAATTGCACTCGCTGTTAAGGCAGGTGCAATCAGGACAACGACGGCAACAAGGCTGTAAAGCAACAAGTGGTAAAACCCCTGAAGCCTTATTTGAAGTTGTGCTGGGTGTTGCAAAGGTGATTGGGCTATGATGCCTTGATAGGCAAGCAGGACGATGACGATGAGGAAGAGCAAGTAAGCGCCTTGAAGCCAGAAAGCGCGAGCAAATCGCATCCGAACTTTCATTTCTCGGCTGATTATGGGGTTGCCAATTACAAGGGTCAGAGTGTTTCCCAACAAATTCCAAGGCAACTTGAAAACTAAGCGGAACGAGCGCCAAACAATTTGCGCCGCCGCCATACTTCCATCACCTTGGCTTTAAAGATTACTGCGTTGAGCGTTTGTTCCCAAATTTTAACAAATCGCATCACATCGCATCACATTACTTTACTCTCACATTCCTGAAACCTGAGGCGTTTGAAGTTCAACCAAATATTTGTCTCTTGACTCATCAGAACTTTGGGGCTCAGCGGAGGGCGAACTTTCCAACTTACTCTTGACAATAACTTCGCCTCCGCTGCGCTCATGCTCCCACCCCCAACCGTCGCTTCTCCAAGCCCTGACAACTAAGGAGTAAACTTGGTTTCTGCCTTCAGGGTCATTGTTGGGTGGCAGGGTAATTTCGCCATCCCATTTCTGCTCGCCATACAACAAACTCCAAGAAAACTCCCGAGAAAGGTATTTGACGAAAGTTTTGCCATCTCCTCTTCGAACAAATTCAACCTTAACTTGGTCGACATTGTAGGTCTTGACAACGATTTTGACCCTTCCACCTTTAGGTGGCAAAGTTCGGGGCGAGATTTCAATGCTGGTTATGTGGGCGCGAAGAACAGCACCAGCACACCCTAACAAAACTGTGCCCCAAAGGGCTAAAATCGCATGACAAAACTTCACGGTTGATGCCTCCCTTAAGTATCTGCTCACAGCAGAAATTTTTTTCGGTCGTGCAGGGTCATGATCCTTCCCTTCAGCAATTTAGCGACCGTCGGGGACAAGCCCCGACGCTACCAATTTACCAACATCCCGATTTGCCGACCTACCGACTTGCCCAATTCCCGATTTGCTTACTTGCCGAAAATCACGACTTGCCAGTAGCCTTGCCCTCCGGAACAAACAATTCGCTTAACTTATTCAACCGAATCTGAAACTTCGTGGAAGACTCCCATTGCTCTGAACTTACGATACCGCTGCTCTTTCAACTCCTGTGGGTAGATTTGCCTTAACTCGTCAAGATGTCGCAGTAACGCCTCCTTGACAGCGAGTGAGGTTTCCAAAGGGTTGCGGTGAGCACCACCGAGCGGTTCTGGTATAATTTCGTCAATAACCCCGAATTGTAGGGCGTCTTGAGCGGTGAGGTGCAGTGCTTCTGCTGCCTGAGGGGCGAGTTTTTCATCCCGCCAAATGATCGCTGCACAACTTTCAGGTTGAATGACCGAGTAAGTTGCGTTTTCAAGCATCAAAACCCTATTTGCGACAGCGAGTGCAATTGCGCCTCCGCTTCCACCTTCGCCAATGATGACTGCAATATTCGGGACGGTCATTCCAGCCATGAACATTTGGCAATTGGCTATTGCGCCGCAAATGTTTCGTTTCTCATCTTCGTCAAGGCAAGCGGCACCGGGGGTGTCAACGAAGGTGATAAGAGGCTTTTCCCACTTTTCCGCAAGTTGCATTAACCTTAAAGCCTTCCTGTAGCCTTCAGGGTGAGGCATACCGAAGTTTCTCCTGACACGCTCTTGTGGGTCGCGCCCCTTTTGTTGCCCAACGACGACAACAGGTTGACCCTCAAGCCAAGCTAACCCACCGACAATTGCTGGGTCATCGCCGTAGAGCCTATCACCGTGCAACTCAACGAAATCGTCAAATATGGCGTTGATGTAGTCAAGGGAGTAAGGTCGTTGTGGATGACGGGCAAGTAAAACCCTTTCATATGGTGTCAAAGACTGCAATCGCCCCTTCAATTCAATTTCCAACTGCTCCGCTTGGAGTTCGTCACCGCTTTCCCTCAATCTTTGAATCCGCTCTTCAAGTTCGGCGATTTCCTGCTCAAAAGGAAGCAAAGATTGGTTCACAGCCACAATCCCTCCTTTCGGTTTGTCTCTAAGGCTGAAAGTTGCTGCTTTAAAGTCTAATGCCTTATCCGCCTGCTGGTCACTGGTTTCCGCTGCTCGCAGATTTGCGAGCCGCTCTGACAAAAACTTCAAAGAACCTTTCGTCCCACTCGTCATTTTCGCGAACCCCGACAATGAGTGCGTAAGGGATATCTTCGTCACTGTGGTTTGGTGGCAGTTGAACTCTGCCTTTCCATCGTTTCTTTTCAATGTCAAAGGCAGTGACCGAGGTGAGTTTGACCGTGAATAGAACCAAAGCGTAAGGTGTTCCGAACTGTCGGACAACTGTAACCCTTGCCTCATCTCCCTTCGTCGCTTCAACTTCAACGGAAACGGTTCCGCCTTGCGATGGTAGTTCCGTTGGATCAACATGGACGCTCAAGATTTTAAACTGCCGAAAGGGGTTACCGGCACAGCCGAGCAAAAGCAAAAAGCAAGCGAGTGAAGTCAACGAGTGAAGCTTAAACATTTTGTTTCACTCCTTCGCTTCACCGCAAGTCTCACTTTGGCAGTCAAATTTTGCTTAACTTTCTTGCCCCAAATTTTTCACAGCGGCGTCAACTCGGTATCAAGTCCAGGTTTTGTTGAAATGAGAGTTGAGAGGGCTTTCTTTGCGCCTGCATGGTTTGGGTCAATTTGAAGGGTCGCTTCAAAACAATCAATGGCGTCACTGGTTCGCCCCATACGCCAGTAAATGACACCGAGGTTATACCAAACGGAAGCGACCCCGGGGCGAATTTCCTTTGCTTGCTCAAAACAATCTGCTGCTTCTTCCCAGCGTTGGGCGAGGGAGTAAGCGGCCCCGAGCCAGAAGAGGGCATCAAAAGATTCAGGGTTCATTTGAACTGCTTTCTCCAGCAGGGGTATTGCTACATCGGGGCGATTTTGTTTTACTGCTTGACTACCTTTTTGCAACAATTCTGAAAACTGTTCACCAGAGCGAGCGCTTTCCACCATCGCGCTCACCTCCTCATCTCCTTGAGCACTTCAATTAGTGTGCTCGCTAAAATTGTTGCAGCGAAAAATTACCGTGTCAAGAAAATTCACCTTTGAAGGGAAGTCATCGGTCACCCGATGAAACAAATCCGCGGTAAAATGTAGTGACGAGGTGATGCCGATGACAAGGAGAAATTGGTTGCGAACAACGGCTTTGGGAGTAACGGCTGTTAGCTTCGCAATGGCAAGTGAACAAAAAGGAGGAGAAAAGCGCATGGGTAAGTTCAAACAAGATTTGAGTTGGTGGTGCTTTGCAAGGCAAGGGGTTGACATTAAAAAACTTCTCAAGGAAGCAAAGGTAATCGGCTACGCCGGCTTTGAACTTGTCCCTCGTGATTGGTGGGACCCAATCAAGGATGAAGGCTTAGAAATTGTGACCGTTGGCGGACACGGAACTTTGACTGATGGTCTGAACCGAAAGGAAAATCACAACCGCATTGAGGAAGAAATTCTGCGCAATTTGGAACTTGCAAAGCAGTATGGCATCGAAATCCTGATTTGCTTTTCAGGCAACAGGCGCGGACTAAGCGATGAGGAAGGCATTGAAAACACTGCCGAAGGCTTGAAGCGAGTTGCGAAAGCAGCGGAAGAAGCGGGTGTCACTTTGGCGCTTGAGTTGCTTAACAGCAAAGTTGACCACAAAGATTATCAAGCCGATAGAACTTGGTGGGGTGTTGAAGTTTGCAAACGAGTTAACTCGCCGAGGGTCAAACTCCTTTACGACATCTACCACATGCAAATCATGGAAGGCGACATCATCCGCACAATCCAGCAAAATATCCAATGGATCGCCCACTTCCACACTGCAGGCAATCCTGGTCGGCGCGATTTTGACGATGACCAAGAACTCAACTACCGAGGCATTATGAAAGCAATCGCTGCGTTGGGCTATGAAGGTTATGTTGGACACGAGTTCATCCCCAAAGGAGATGTCTTTGAAGCGATGAGACGAGCCTTTGAAATTTGCAATGTGTGAAAAGATGTGGGGGCAGATTAAATCGCAAATAGTCTATTGGGGCTGAAGCCATTCCAGTATTAAAGACTCTGTCAAGCTGACTAATTTATCAGCAGCGTCTACCCCTTGTGAACGACGGTTCAACTTCAGCGGCTCAGGGGAGACGCTCTCAGAAACAGCACATCTTCTAATGCGACAATGTCAATATCAACTGTATGAGAGCCGTTAGCCCCGAACTTGTGTTTCTGCTATTCGTCGCGGCTAAAGCCGCTCCTACCACCATCCGTCGCGACTAAAATCGCTCTTACGGTGAATTTTGTTTCATGTCAATTTTTCGGCGGCTCAGGAGAGCCAACCTACAAGCAACTCCATTATTCAACACAACAGGTTGATTGAGATTTTTCCTCGGTTTTCCCCGCGCTAAACTTTCTTGCGGTGGACCAAAATGCCCCAAACAAAATCCATCGCTACCATTGAGC
>FMJZ01064321.1_pt1 | contig 16437 bp, 22 predicted proteins | sample 1987881 | NCBI WGS metagenome assembly FMJZ01 (sample SAMEA4378227, study PRJEB15110) | soil metagenome | biome: soil; feature: Field; material: Soil | place: India | collected 2015-03-11 | depth 0 m | reverse complement strand
TATCCTCCTGGGATATATTAAGTCTAAAGAAATTATACTTTTAGGATATAGCTTAATTAATTGCCTTGATATCTCTTTACTTGCATGGGTTATTGTTAAGTCTGATACCTTTATACTCCCTATCATAGGGAAGGATATGGAACCCGTTGGAGAAACTGTTAGATCATATATTTCTGGAGCTTCTTTTTCTTTAATTAAATATAATCTTAATCTATCCCCTGGACCCAATACATATTTATCTGGGTCAATCAAATTTCCATAATAAATCTCAATTTCTTGAGAAACATGGGTGATAGCCTCTTGAGAAAAAGCTACTGAGAATACTATCAATAATATTAAGTAAAAAAGACAAAATTTCTTCATAATACATCTACTCCTTTATAAAGATTCAATAAATTTCATCTTCTACTTATTTTAGCTAAGACCAATTGCATTATTCCCTTTAAAGTCTCCATTACCCCAACTCCTTCTATAGCAATAGCTTCGAAATATGAATATTTTCCATCAACATTAAGATGAATATTTAACTCTTCCACAGGGGATATATTGGGTAAATCTCTTTTATTGTACTGAAAAACAAAGGGTATCTCTTCAAATTTATAACCCACTATGGATAATTCTTTCTTTAATGATTCAAAAATTTTCACATTCTCTTCCAATCTTTCCCTTTGGGAGTCTGCAACATAGACTAAACCGTCAGCCCCTCTTAAGATCAATTTTCTACTTGCTTCATATAATGCTTGACCTGGTGTTGTGTAAAGCTGAAATCTTAATTTAAATCCATGGACAGTTCCCACATCTAAGGGTAAAAAGTCAAAAAATAGAGTTCTTTCGGTCTCAGTTGCTAAGGAAACCAATTCTCCCCTTCTTTCTGGAGAAACAGTTTTATATATTTGTTGAAGATTTACGGTTTTCCCAGAAAGTCCTGGACCACAATATACAATCTTACATGTTATCTCCCTTTCTGCATAATTTACTATTGCCATAAATCTTAATGCCTCCTATTTTCTCTACTTTTTAAAGAAATCCTCAACATCTCCAAAGGATATTTCAACTTGAGGTAATTCCTTTTGCTTCTCTCTAATTTTCTTAATTATCTGGGCAAGATTTTGACATGCCTTTTGAGCAAAAAGTCTTACCATGCCAAGAGTAGTAGAATCATCAAAGATTACTAAAAGAAGAACCTGTTTTTCAATATGAGAAATATGTAGGTGATTTCTTCTCCCCTGATGGAAAATCAAGGAAAATTCTTCCTCGCCTAATAATTTTGCCAATTCTTGAGTTGCAGAAAAGGCACCAGCAGCTAAAGCGGAAATAGTAACAAAATCAAATTGAGAGGCAGTACCCTTCCCACCAATAACTGTTCCACTCTTATCCACTAACAAAGCTGCCTTTGCTTTTGACTCACCTAAGAATTGGCTTAAATATTTTTCTATCTCCTCTTGATCTTCTAATGAGATTATAAGCGATAGAAGTTGTTCTCTTTCTTCCATTTCGTTGACCTCCTCAAAAATTAAAAAACTTATTTAAAGAAAATAACATTCTTTTAAAGATTATAGAACAGCAAATAAGAATAGTCAATTAACTTTCCTCCCTCAGACTTAGGGATCTAAAGGAAGTAGAACCCTTTAAGAAGAGTAATCTTACAGTTCCTGTGGGACCATTTCTTTGTTTTGCAACAATTACTTCTACTTCCTCAGGAATATTGGATTCCTCCTCAGGTGTTTGGGAAGTCCGATAATAATTCTCTCTATATAAGAAAACTACTACATCAGCATCTTGCTCCAATCCCCCTGAACCCCTAAGATCAGAAAGTTGTGGTCTTCTTTCGGCCCGAGTTTCCACTGCTCTGGAAAGCTGAGATATGGCAATAACAGGAATATTAAGCTCCCTTGCTAAGGATTTTAGTCCTCTGGATATTTCAGATATCTCTTGATGCTCAGTTTTATTTTTATCTAACAATCTTATAAGTTGTAAATAGTCCACAATAATTAAAGATAATTCTCTTTCTGCCTTTAAACGTCTTGCCCGAGCCCTCATTTCCATAACAGTTAAATTGGGGGTATCATCAATATAAATAGGAGCTTCTGCTAATTTGCCAAAAGCCTTTGCTAATTTTGGCCATTCATTTTCTCTAACTTGTCCTGTCCTTAGTCTGTGGATATCAATTCCTGCTTCGGAACCTAAGATGCGTAAAGCCAACTGGAAACTGGACATTTCTAAACTAAATATTACTACAGGGAGCTTTTCCTCTATTGCTATATATTGAGCAATATTTAAACAAAAAGAAGTTTTCCCCATTCCTGGACGAGCTGCAACAAGTATTAAATCAGAAGGTTGAAGACCTCCTGTCTTTCTATCTAAATCCCAAAAACCTGTAGGAATACCTGTATATGGCTTTCCAGTTTGATGAAGTCTTTCTATTTCTTTGAAACTTTTTGCCAAGAGTTCCCTTAAGGGAACAGGCCCCATTAATCTATGGGTTTCTGCAATTTCAAATATCAATTGTTCTGCTTTATCCACTAAATATTCTGGAGACTCATTTTCCCTATATCCAAAGGAGACAATCTCTGTTCCAACACTGATTAATTTTCTCAAAAGGGCCTTTTCCGCAACAATTTGAGAATAATATTCCACATTAGCAGCGGTAGGAACTACCTCTAATAAAGATGCCAAATAAACACTTCCACCAACTCTTTCTAAAAGATGCTTACTCCTTAATTCCTCAGTTACAGATACCAAATCTACCGGAAGTCCCTTCTCAAAAAGGTCAATAATTGTTTTAAAAATGATACTGTGGTGCTCATAATAAAAACTTTCTGGTCTTAATACCTCTACTACTTTGGCAATAGCATCTCTTGATAGAAGCATTGCTCCTAACACTGCCTGCTCTGCTTCTTCATTATGTGGGGGAACTCTTCCTAAGATTTCTTCCTTATTTTTCATTTCTTTATTCTGGAATAACCTCTACTTTAATCTTAGCTATAAGTTGAGGATGAAGCCTAATTTCAATTTCATATTTACCAATATTCTTTATAGGCTCCCCCAACAAAACCTTCTTTTTATCTAAGGAAATTTTACATTTCTTCTGGATCTCTTCTACTATATCCTTAGAGGTAATTGCTCCAAATAATTTTCCTCTTTCTCCCACTTTTTTCTTTATTATGAAAGTATCCTTTTCTAAGATTTCTTTATCTTTTCTAAATTTAATTATAGCTCTTTCTTCCTTTTTCTGCTGTAATAATTTTTGTTCTTGAATGCTTTTAAGCATTCCTTCGGTAACCTCTTGGGCCAGCCCTCGAGGGAATAAATAATTTCTTGCATACCCATCACTAACATCTATTACTTCCCCCTTTTTTCCAAGACCATTAACATCTTTGAGAAGTAATACCTTATGCTTCTTCATATCTTTTCCCTCAATAAAAATTTTTCTCTTATAGGATAAAATATATCGATGATTCCTATAATAAAGAGGAGAAATATTAAAATGGGATTAAATAGAAAGATAAAAACCATAAAAATTCTTATAATCTTTGAGTAAATATATTTTTTCAAAAATCCCCAAATAACAAAAAAGCCTTCTATTAATAGCAAGAATTGTAAAAGAAACACTCCATTGTTGAAGATATTAATACCAAAGGAAGAAAAGTAAGAAAGAATGATAGAAAAAACTAAAACAATGAATAAAATATTCCAAATTTTTTTTGGTACCCTTAAAGTATCAAGGGATGGTAGAGGCTTTATATTTAATTTAAATCTAATAAGAATTTTTTGAGCAATCCAATAATTTATCACCACTTGAAAAAATGCAGAAAGAATTAACAGAGATGGAATAATTATATTTATAAATTTAATAAATTGATCGTGGTTTTCCGTTAAATATTTGAAAGAATTTTTCAAACTTTCCCTCATTATATCGATACCTAATACTTTTTCAAAAGAGATATTGAATAAAAGCATTCCTCCTAAGACAGTTAGAATCTCTAAAATTAAACCTATGCTTCCCCCTAAAAGGAATAACTTACCCAAACTTATTTCCTTTTTTATTCCTATACCCAATACTATTCCTAAAATTCCTGAAGGGAAATAGAGAAAACAAGCATTTAAAGGGGGAAGAATAAAACTTGAAATTGTTAAAGATACTATAAGAGAAATAAAACTTATTTTAAACCCCCATTTATAACTTAAAAAAAGAAAAGGAAGGGAACATAAAAAAATAAATGGAAAAAAAAGATAAGAGAGCCAAAAAATAATTACTGAAATCCCAGCCCCTAAGCTTCCTTCAACTATAGCTTGAGTATTTTTATTACTCATTTAAACCTCCTTGGGGAGTTTTTCTCTCCCCAAAGATTTATTTTACTATATAAGGTAATAAGCCCATATATCTTGCTCTTTTTATAGCAAGACTCAATCGTCTTTGATGCTTAGCACAACTTCCACTGACCCTCCTTGGATATATCTTTCCTTTTTCTGTCATAAATCTTCTCAATCTTTCAATATTTTTGTAATCAATATCTTCTATATTTTCACTACAAAACACACAATGTTTTTTCTTAATTACTGGTCTTCTAAATTCTTGGGTTTTAACATTCTTAGAATTACTCATCCTTTCCCTCCTCACTTTCCTCAAGAATTTCCTCTAAAATTTGTTCGTCACTAATTTCTTCAGAAGATTCTGGAATTTCTTCAACAGTAACCTCTGGAGCTTCTTCTTTCCTTCCAAGAAAATGAACACTTGTAGCCACAACCTCAACTGCCCTTCTTTTTTGTCCATCTAAAGTTTGATAGGAGCGTGTTCTTAAGCTTCCCTCAACAGCTACAAGCCTTCCCTTTTTCAAATAATCCCCACAAATTTCAGCAAGCTTCCTCCAAGTTACAATATCTATAAAATCTGCAGTTTGTTCTCCCTTGCTGTTTTTAGGTCTATTTACTGCAATCCTAAAAGTAGTAACAGGAATTCCGCTGGGAGTATATCTCATTTCTGGATCTCTTGTCAAATGACCTATAAGAAGAACTTTATTTAACATTTTTTATGCTCCTTTATCTTTGAGAATTAATAAATATCTCAAAATATCTTCTCTCAATTTTAATCTTCTTTCTAATTCCCTTAACTGATTTGTAGAGAAAAGGAAATTATAAACTATATAATAGCCCTCTTTCCTTTTCTTTATAGGATAAGCTAAAATCTTCTTACCCCATAGATCTACATTCTTAACCTCTCCTCCTAAATTCTGCATATCATTTTGTATTTCTTGTGATAAACTTTGTATTTCCTCTTCCGTCAATTCTGGACGGATTAAACACATCAACTCATAACTTCTCATTTTTTACCTCCCTCTGGACAATTTTTGGCCCCAAGTCAAGCTTGGAGCAGGTGTAGTATGTCAAATCATTATAACACTTTCTTATAAATTTTTCCAAAAATTTATTGAAATTTTATGCTAACAATTATATAATTTTACTTCAAAAAAAGGAGTGAGTAAAATGGGATTAATATACATAAATGGGAAATTTTTTTCTACAGAAGAAGCCAAAATCTCTGTTTACGACAGGGGATTGCTTTATGGGGATGGAGTCTTTGAAGGAATCAGGTGCTATGACGGTAGAGTTTTTAAATTAGATGAACATCTTGAAAGATTATATGCATCTGCTCAAGCCATATGGTTAAAAATTCCCCTTTCCTTTGAAGAAATGAAAAAGGCAGTTATTGAAACAGTAAGAGTAAATAATCTAAGAGATAGTTATATAAGACTACTAGTAACTCGGGGTTCTCTTGGACTTGGGATTGACCCATGGGAAGTTGATAATCCCACAATTATTATAATTGCAGATAAGATAAGAGTATTTCCTCAAGAAGTTTATGAAAAGGGTTTAACAGCAGTAACTGTCGCTACAAGAAGATCTCCAACAGATGTCTTAGATCCAAGAGTAAAATCTTTGAATTACCTACATAATATCCTGGCAAGAATTGAAGCAAGAATTGCAGGAGCAGCAGAAGGGATAATGTTAAATCATCAGGGTTTTTTAACAGAAGCAACAGTAGATAATGTATTTATAATAAAAAAAGGTATAATCTATACTCCACCAGTAAATATTGGCGCTTTAGCTGGAATAACAAGAGCAGTAGTAATAGAGTTGGCAACAAAGTATTTAAATCTTATAGTGAAGGAGGAATTATTAACTCGATATGATCTTTATAACGCAGATGAGATATTTTTAACTGGAACTGCAGTAGAAATTGTCCCAGTCATAAAAATCGATGAGAGAATTATAGGAGATGGAAAACCTGGCAAAATAACAAGTGAATTAAGAAAAGTATTTTATGACTATGTAAGACAAGAAAATATTGGGAGTCCTGTCTATGTTAATGAATAACGAGCTACTTCCAATAACTATGAAAAAAATAAATGGAGATTGGGAGATAGGAGGAATTCCTATTTCCCATTTAGCAGAAAAACATGGAACTCCCCTATATATCTTGGATAAAAAAACATTAATAGATCAAGCAAGAAGATATCTTGATTCTTGGTCTAACTACTCTCATGTTCCCTTCAAAATTCTATTTGCAGTAAAAGCATTACCCATATTAGAGGTAATAAGGATTTTTGATAAGGAAGGATTGAACTTTTTAGTCTCCACGGGGGGAGAACTTTACCTTACAAGAAAGGCGGGAATAAATTCAAAAAAAATTTATTTTCATGGAAATGCTAAAACCATAAAAGAGTTAGAATATGCCATTGAAGAGGATATCTATGCAATAATTGTTGATAATTTTGATGAAGTTGAAAAAATAAAATTTTTGACTAACAAGAAAAATAAAGAAATCAATATATTAATAAGGATTATTCCTAACATTGAAGTGAATACTCACAAAGCCATAAGAACAGGTCAGATAGATACAAAGTTTGGTCTACCTATAGATGATGCTTTATCATTAATTTCTTCTCTTAAAAATGAGCCCTTTATAAAATTTAAAGGAATCCATTCTCATATTGGATCTCAAATTTATGATTTAAGTGCATATATAAATTTATCTGAGGTTTTGATAAAGATCGGTTTAGAAATTAAAAAAATAGGTGCTAACTTAGATGAAATAAGTATTGGGGGTGGATTGGGAATAGCATATACACCTCAAGATATACCACCTTCCATTGAAGATCTTGCTAAATTTGTATCAGAAAATTTCAAGAAGAATTTCCCTTATTCCTTTACACTTATATGTGAACCTGGCAGATCCTTAGTGGGAAGAGCAGGAATTACTTTATATAGAGTTGAAAGTAGAAAAAAAATATATAATGTAAGGAATTACGTTGCAGTAGATGGAGGAATGTCTGACAATATTCGACCCACCCTTTATGGAGCAAAGTATACTGCCTTATTTCTGAATGAATATAATGAGAGGAAATTATTCAGATTAGTAGGAAAACATTGTGAATCTGGCGATATCCTTATTCAAGAAGTGGAAGCTCCCTGGCCTAATCTTGGAGATTTAGTGGCAATTCTTTCCACAGGAGCGTATAACTTTTCCATGTTTAACTGGTATAATGCAGTTTTAAGACCTGCAGTGGTAATGTTAGAGGATGGGAAAGATTATATTATTGTAGAGAGGGAAAAATTTGAAGACTTGGTGAGGGGACAAAAATGAAAATCGGTTTTTTAGGTGGCGGACAAGTAGGTCAAGCTCTCTGGGAAGTAATTCAGAAAGAGAATGAAAATATTCTAAATTTATTAGGCGAGCCTTTAGAGGTTAAAAGGGTCTTAGTAAGGAATCTTTCAAAACCCAGAATAATTCCTAATTATTATTTAACAAATAAACCCGAAGAAATTTTAGATGATTATGATATAAAGTTAGTTATTGAAGTCATGGGAGGGGAAGAGCCAGCGTATTCTTTTATTAAAAGAGCTATAGAAAACGAAAAATATGTTGTTACAGCTAATAAGGAGATTATTGCAATGCATGGTGATGAACTACTTAAGCTCGCAAGGAAAAAAGGTGTAGACATAGGGTTTGAAGCAAGTGTAGGGGGTGGAATCCCTATAATTAAGGCAATAAAGGAAGGCTTAGTTTTAGATAAGATTAAGGAGATATGGTCAATTCTGAATGGGACCACAAATTATATACTGACTAATATGGAAGAAAACAAGGCTGAATTTTCTTTAATTCTTCAAGAAGCTCAAGAAAAAGGTTATGCAGAACCAGATCCTTACAAAGATATCTCAGGTTTAGATAGTGTATATAAAATTGCTATCTTAAGTTCCTTAGCTTTTCATACCACCATAAAACCTAAATATATCTTTAGAGAAGGGATAGAAAAAATCACTTTAAGAGATATGGAATATGCAAAATCTCTTGGATATTCTATAAAACTTTTAGCATTAGCAAAAGAAGAGAATGGGACTTTAGAAATAAGGGTACATCCTACAATGATTTCCCAGAATCATCTTTTAGCAGCTGTAAGGGGTGTGAATAATGCAGTTTTATTTAAAGAAGAAAGAAGAGGAAATATAATACTTTATGGTCCAGGAGCTGGTCCTAAGCCTACAGCTATGGCTCTATTATCAGATATTTTAGAATTGAGCCATAGTATAATCCATTCACACCTAAGATATTACAATTTTGCATATTTATATCCTTCTGATTTAAAACCATGGGGAGAGATCAAAACAAGATATTATTTAAGATTTTGGGTTCAAGATAGACCTGGAGTTTTAGCTCAAATTGCTAAAATTTTAGGAGAAAATAGTATAAGTATTGCTTCAGTTATACAAAAAGAAACAAATATAGAAAATGAAAAGGCAGAAATAGTTATTTTAACCCATATTACCTATGAAAAAAATATTCAAAAAGCAATCTCTGAGATACAAAAATTACCAATTTTAGTAGAATGGAATTCCTTAATAAGGATTGAGGTGTAAAATGAAAAGGGGTGTAATTTTAAAATATAAAGATTTTCTTCCTGTAAATGAAAAGACTCCAATAATAACTCTTTTTGAGGGAGATACACCCCTTATTTATGCTAATAACTTAAGCAAAGAATATAAAATTAACCTTTTTTTAAAATATGAAGGAATGAACCCAACAGGTTCCTTTAAAGACAGAGGAATGGTTGTTGCTGTAGCAAAAGCTTTAGAAAATAATGCTAAAGCAATAATTTGTGCCTCAACAGGAAATACAGCAGCATCTGCAGCAGCTTATGCAAGTGTATCTCGAATAAAATCTTATGTCCTTTTACCCAAGAATGCCATTGCTTTAGGGAAATTAGCTCAAGCAATAATGTATGGCGCTGAAATTATAAGTATAAAGGGAAATTTTGACTCTGCTTTGAAACTAGTAAGGGAGATATCAAAATTTTATCCTATCGAAATAGTAAACTCTATAAATCCCTTTAGATTAGAAGGGCAGAAAACTGCAGCCTTTGAGATATGTGATTTATTAGGAGATAGTCCTAAATTCTTAGCTATTCCCGTTGGAAATGCAGGAAATATAACTGCCTATTGGAAGGGATTCAAGGAATACTTTTCCTTAGATAAAATTAAAAAACTACCGAAGCTTCTTGGTTTTCAGGCGGAAGGATCTGCTCCTTTAGTTCTAGGCCATCCCATAGAGAATCCCCATACCATTGCTACAGCAATAAGAATTGGAAATCCTGCGAGTGGAGATAAAGCTCTAAGTGCCATAAAAGAATCCAAAGGGATTATAGATATGGTATCCGATGAGGAAATACTTTTAGCTCAAAGGGAATTAGCAAGTAAAGAAGGAGTATTTGTTGAACCCGCTTCTGCAGCATCATGGGCAGGCGTAAAAAAGATATTAAGGGAAAAAAAATTAATATTAAATGGAAATATAGTTTGTATCCTTACAGGTAGTGGACTTAAGGATCCTGATTCTGCTTTAAAAAGTGCTAAAATTTCAAAGGAAATAGAACCAAATATAGAGGAGCTAATTAAAATATTAGAATCATGAGGGTAAGAATAAAAATTCCAGCAACTTCAGCTAATTTAGGTCCAGGATTTGACACCTTATCTATAGCATGGAATCTTTTTTTAGAGATTTTTATTGATACAAGTTGTTTTGATAAAAAAATAATTTATAATGGGGAAGATTTAGAGAAATTGAACAAAAATGATAACCTCTTTTTAAAAGCTTTTTCGAAAACTTTAGAAATTTTAGAACGTAAGCCTGAAAATTATTTAATCCAGCTAAACTCTCAGATACCTATAGGTAAAGGTTTAGGAAGTAGCGCTGCAGTAATATGGGGTGGAATTTACTCAGCAGAAATTATATCGGGAAAAAGTCTTTTAAAAGAAGAAAAATTTATCCTTGCCCTTTCCCTTGAAGGACATTTTGATAATTTAGCAGGAGCTTATAATGGAGGACTAACCATATGTAAAATAGAAAACGGAGTTCCATATTTAACAAGTTTTCCATATCCTGGGGATCTTTGTGGTATTTTTTTCATTCCTTCTTATTCTTTACCTACGGAAGAATCACGCAATATTTTGCCTAAAATGTATTTAAGAGATGATGTTGTCAAAAATCTTCAAAATTTATCCTTCCTTCTTACTGGGTTTTTATACAAAGATGAGAAATTGATAAAATTGGGACTTAAAGATAATCTCCATCAACCCTATAGATTCCCCCTTATTCCTGAGTCAAAATTCTTTTTAGATAAAGAAACTGAAGATGGAGTCTTAGGGGTAGTTTTAAGTGGTGCAGGACCATCTCTCTTAATTTTTACATTTAAAGATAAGGTAGAAGTAATTAAAAACTCCTTAGAAGAAGAAATTAAAAGGCAAAAAATTGAGGGAAAGATTCTAATTCTTGATGTATTTAATAACGGAATTCTAATCGAAAAGATTTGTGCGGAGGGAGAAAAATATGAGTTATAAAATAGCTGTTGTTGGAGCCACTGGCTTAGTAGGCCAAGAAATGTTAAAAATTCTCTATGAAAGAAAAGTCCCTATAAAAGAATTATATGCTTTTGCATCCCTTCGATCTGAGGGGAGTTTTGTTAAATTCGGAGAAGAAAAAATAAAAGTTGAAGAAGCAAAACCTGAAAAAATAGCAAATGCTGATTTTGCTCTATTATCTATAGGGGAAGAAATAAGTTTGGAGATTTCGCCAGAGGTAGCAAAAAGAGGAACAATAGTAATAGATAATAGTAACGCCTTTAGAATGAATCCCGATGTACCTCTTGTAGTTCCTGAAGTAAATCTGGAGGATTTAAAGGAGCATAAGAATATTATTGCAAATCCAAATTGTTCTACGATACAGATGGTAGTTGCTCTGTATCCCCTTCATAAAAAATTTAACTTAGAAAAGATTGTTGTTTCTACATACCAATCGGTATCAGGCAAAGGCAAGGATGCGATAGTAGAATTATTGGACCAGACAAGAGAATTTTTAAATGGTAATAAAATAGAACCAAAAGTTTTCCCATATCCAATTGCCTTTAATATTATTCCCCAGATAGATAGCTTTGAAGAAAATAACTATACTCGTGAAGAGATGAAAATGGTTAGAGAAAGCAGAAAAATCATGCATCTTCCAAATCTGAAGATTTCTGCAACCTGTGTAAGAATTCCTCTCATTAGAGGACATTCTGAGTCTATAACTGCTACCTTTTCAAAGGACTTTTCCTTAGAGGAGATTTACAATATTTTAAATAAAGCCCCTGGAATAAAGGTTTTGGATTCTCCACAAGAGAAAATATATCCTTATCCTCTTTTTTGTGATGGAAAAGATGAGGTTTTTGTAGGAAGAATAAGAAAAGATCTTTTTGAAGAAAATACTTTAAATTTTTGGGTGGTAGCTGATAATATAAGAAAAGGGGCAGCCCTTAATGCTGTTCAAATATTAGAAGAGATTATTAAAGGAGGTTAAAAGTGGGGTTAATTGTCCAGAAATTTGGGGGAACCTCTGTCGGTAATATAGAGAGGATTAAAAATGTTGCAAAAAGAATTTATAAATACTATAAAGAAGGGCATAAAATTGTAGTTGTAGTATCTGCTATGGGAGATACCACTGACGAACTAATTTCTATGGCGGAAGAAATAACTAAAAATCCAAGCCCAAGAGAAATGGATGTTTTATTATCTTCAGGAGAGAGAATTTCATCTGCTCTTTTAACAATAGCATTACATGAGTTAGGAATTCCAGCTATATCCCTTTCTGGAAGACAGGCAGGAATATACACTAATTCTATTCATACAAAGGCGCAAATTACATGTATAAAATCGGAAAGAATATTAAAAGAAATAAGTTTAGGAAAAGTTGTAGTTGTAGCAGGATTTCAAGGTTATGATTTAGATAATAATAATATAACGACCCTTGGAAGGGGAGGTTCTGATGCAACAGCAGTAGCACTGGCCCATGCTATAAAAGCAGATATTTGTGAAATTTATACTGATGTTGAGGGGATATTTACTGCAGATCCACGGGTTGTACCATCTGCGAGAAAATTAGACTATATTTCTTACGAAGAAATGCTGGAACTTGCAGGCCAAGGAGCACAAGTAATGCAATTAAGAGCCATGGACTTAGCAGCTACTTATAAAGTACCAGTCATAGTAAGATCAAGTTTTAATGAAAATTCTGGAACTTCTATTGGGGAGGTTGAAAAAATGGAAGGGAGAAGAAAGATAACAGGAATTGCTCATAATAAGAATATAGCAAAAATAACTGTTCTTGGGGTACCAGATAAGCCGGGTATAGCCTATAAGATCTTTGCTCCTTTAGGGGATGCAGCTATTAATGTGGATGATATTGTCCAAAATGTAAGTAAAGATGGAATCACTGATTTATCCTTTACTGTTCCTGAAAAGGAATTATTTAATGCTTTAAAAATTGTAAAGGGAATAATCTCCCAAATAAATGCTAAAGATGTTCTTTATGATGACCAGATAGGAAAGGTATCAATAATAGGATGGGGCATGCAAGGAACCCCAGGAATTGCAGCAAAAATGTTTGGAATATTAGCAGAAAATGGAATAAACATTGAGATGATTACAACCTCAGAAATAAAAATTACCTGTATTATTAGAAGAGATTTAGTAGAGAAAGCTGTTCAGACTTTACATGATGGATTTAAATTAGGGGAAGAATAAACTCTTCCCCTTTTTTATTTAACCTCTACCACTGCACCTTCTGCTTCCAATTTTTTCTTTATATCTTCTGCTTCTTCTTTGCTAACTCCTTCCTTTACTGACTTTGGGGTAGAATCGACTAAATCCTTTGCCTCTTTTAAGCCTAATCCTGTAACTTCACGAACTACTTTTAATACTTTTATCTTATTAGCTCCAGCATCTTTCAATATAACATCAAAGGTTGTCTTTTCTTCTACAGGTGCACTAGTTGGCCCTACAGAAGCCGCAGCTGTAACGACTGGCATTGCTGCACTAACTCCAAATTCCTCTTCTAATGCCTTTACCAACTCTACCAACTCTAAAACCTTCATTTCCTTGATGGCTTGAATAATTTCTTCCTTATTCATCTCAAATCCTCCTTTATTGTTCTAAGGTTTTTTCTTTTTCTTTTTTAATAGTCTCTAAGGCCCATACCAATTGATTAATTGGCCATTTTAACCCAAATACTAACCTTGTCAAAGGAGTATTTATACCTCCTATGAGCTTAGCTAACAATACTTCTTTTGGTGGTAAATTAGCTAATTCTTTTATTTCCTTAGAATTATATAATTCACCATCAATAATACCACCCTTTAATTTTAAATCTTCATGATTCTTGGAAAAATCCATAAGTATTTTTAGAATCCCAAAGGGATCTCCATAACAATAGGTAAATGCGGTAGGGCCCTTAAGATATTCCTCTACATTTCCTTGAGGAAAATATCTTTGAAAGGCCCTCAAAGCTAAGGTATTTTTCACTATTCTATATTCTGCTCCTACCTCCCTTAGCTTTGCTCTTAATTGAGAAAGTTCTGCTACTGTTAAACCTTTAAAATCTGTAAAAATAACACTACTTGATTGGGACAATTTCTGATAGATTTCTTCTACTTTTAGTTCCTTCTCTTTTTTTGGCAATTTTTCACCTCCTTTTGACTAAAACAAAGGAAAGCCTTCTGGCTTTCCTTTGGAAATTTTTTTTCAAAACCAGTAAGGCCTACGTAGGAATTTAAAAAACCTACGGTCTTTGGCCTTCTATTCTAATTATAAAATTATCCCTACGCTACTTCCTCCCTACGCAAAATTTCTGCTAAATTTTTTGTCTCAATAGGAACACTTGGACCCATGGAAGGAGAAATATATATGCTCCTAAAGTATTGTCCCTTTACTACCGCAGGCTTTAGCCTTAGGATTGCATATAAAGCTGTGACAAGATTTTTAAACAATGCTTCTTCTGAAAAGGAAGCTTTCCCAATGGGCACATGAATTATTCCATATCTATCAGTTCTAAACTCTACCTTACCGCTTTTATATTCTTTTACAGTTTTGAATATATCTTGAGTAACAGTTCCTGCCTTTGGATTTGGCATTAATCCTCGAGGACCCAAAATTTTACCTAATCTTGATGGTATTTTTAATATACCCATAATATCAGGTGTAGCTATAGCCACATCAAAATCCAACCACCCACTTTCTATTTGCTTTACTAAGTCTTCTCCTCCTACATAATCTGTTCCTGCTTCCCTTGCTTCTTGGGCTTTTTCACCTTCTGCAAAGACTAAAACTTTTTTCTCTTTTCCAGTTCCATAAGGTAAAACAACTGTTCCCCTAACCTGCTGATCTGCATGTCTTGGATCAACACCTAACTTTACAGAAAGATTTATAGTCTCATCAAATTTAGCAGTAGCCAATTTCTTCACTAAAGCAACAGATTCATTTAAATCATATAATTTATTTGACTCAATTAAAGATAAAGTCTGCAAATACCTTTTACCATGTTTTGCCATTCTTCTAATCCTCCTTCAATCTTCAACAATTTCTATTCCCATACTTCTTGCTGTTCCTTCTATTATCTTCATAGCTGCAGAAATATCTTTAGCATTTAAATCTTTCATTTTAACCTCAGCTATTTCTTTAAGTTTACTTCTATTAATTCTACCAACTTTATTCTTATTAGGCTCTCCAGAACCCCTTTCCACTCCAGCAGCCTTTTTAAGAAGTTCAGAAGCTGGAGGAGTTTTCGTAATAAAAGTAAAACTTCTATCCTCATAAATAGTTATTTCGACAGGAATAATTCCATCTTGCCCTGCAGTAACAGCATTATAAGCTTTACAAAATTCCATAATGTTCACACCATATTGCCCTAAGGCAGGACCTACAGGTGGCGCAGGTGTAGCCTTTCCTGCTGTTAAATTTAACTTTATCTTACCAACAATCTTTTTTGGCACTTTATTTCCCTCCTCAACTTGTCTTTTCTACTTGTGTATGATCTATCTCAGTTGGGGTTTCCCTCCCAAAAATTGATAATAGAACCCTTACAGTTCCTTTTTCTGGATAAATTTCATCCACTTGTCCTTCATAACCCATAAAAGGTCCACTTTTTATATATACCCTATCACCCTTTTTAACCTTAAGTTCAGGTTTTATTTCTTTTTGTTCAATAAATTTTTTAATCCAATACTCTTCCTCGGGATTTAGAGGACTTGGTTTTCCTTGAGCCCCAACAAAACCTGTGACTCCAGATGTAGTCCTAATAAGTCTTTTAGCTTCTTCGTCCTCCACCATTCTAACAAAAAGATATCCTGGAAAGACTTTTTTAGTCTGAATACTTTTACGTCCCCCTTTAACTCTCATAACCTTTTCTTCGGGAACAACAATATCAAATATTTTATTTTCCAAATGTAGAAGTTTAATTTGTTTCTCAATGATAGCTTTAACTTTATGTTCATGTCCTGCTAAAGTATGTATTACATACCATTTTCCTTCAGTCATACCAATGCTCCTTCTATCCTGAAGAAATCCCCAATATTAATGAAGTTATTATGCTAAAAATAAAATCATAGAAGGCAATTAAGGTAATAAGAAAAAAAAGCATTATTCCCAAAGCAATAGAGAGTTTTATGACCTTTTCTCTGTCAGGCCATAAAACCCTTTTTAGCTCCATTTTTTCTCCAACCCAAAAATTTTTTAATCTTTCCCTTATAGTAAATTTACTTTTAATTGCCATTTTAAAACCTCTCTTATAGACAAATTTTGGCAGGCCCGGCAGGGCTCGAACCTGCAACCCCCGGATTTGGAGTCCGGTGCTCTTCCTATTAGAGCTACGGGCCTACCTTGTTTCTCGATGAACAGTATGCTTCTTACACTTTGGACAATATTTTCTTAATTCTATCCTATCAGGATCGTTCTTTTTATTTTTCTCTGTTATATAATTTCTATTTTTACATTCAACACATGCTAATATTACATTTACCCTCATTAATTTCCCCTTCTTTTACCTACTCAATGATCTTAGTAACGACACCGGCTCCAACA
>FMJZ01034467.1_pt1 | contig 16475 bp, 17 predicted proteins | sample 1987881 | NCBI WGS metagenome assembly FMJZ01 (sample SAMEA4378227, study PRJEB15110) | soil metagenome | biome: soil; feature: Field; material: Soil | place: India | collected 2015-03-11 | depth 0 m | reverse complement strand
ATTATCGCCATTCTGGCGGCGATTCTGTTCCCGGTGTTCGCACAGGCACGGGAAAAGGCACGCTCCACTACCTGCTTGTCCAACATGAAACAAATCATGCTGGGCGAGCTGATGTACATTCAGGACTACGACGAGGTGCACAGCTGGACGTGGGGATGGGACCCCACATGGGTGCCCTGGCATCAGCAGATACACCCCTACGTCAAGAACCAGCAGGTGTGGCGATGCCCAAGCGACGCCTGGGGACGTGGGCAGGATGCCGTAGATAACACCAAACCCGCCATCCCGGTCACCTACAGCCAGAACTTCCGCTGGCCCGAGAGCGACTGGGGCTGGGGTTCCAACTCCTACAGCTTCCTGATGTCGCCCGCCGCCTCCGCCGAGTCCACCATCGTCAGCCCGGCAACCACCATCTTCATGGCGGAGCGCCCCAACTGGTATCACCAGTGGAGCGTCGGCTGGGCAACGGAGGTCTTCTGGGATTACAACGAGTTCAACATGCAGGGTGGTGGCGCAACCATTCACTCGCAGGGCAGTAACTACGCCATGTGTGATGGGCATGTGAAGTGGATGCGCCGCGACCAGACTACACGTCCCATCGGCAACCAGACCACCGACCCCGCCCGGCGCGACCCGCCCAATGGACCCTGGCCCAACGGCATGTGGGACAAGCGGCAGTAAGTGGGGTGAGGTTCCATGAAACGGGAAGTCGGTCCCGCGCTGGCGGTGGTGCTCCTCGTGGTGGTGATTGGGCTGATACTGGGGGCATATTACTACCTCAGCGCTCCGCGCCCGCCGAAGGGAGTGAAATACACGCCCGGCGTACCGCCCTGGATGGAGCAGGGTGGTTCCTATAAGCCGACGCCCGACTATCCTCCGGCGGCAAAGACCTCTCGATAGAAACTGGCAGGGGCAATCGGCAGATTGCCCCTGCGCTTTGTGCGTTAGAAGCGATAGTTCGCCTCGATGAAGAAGAACCCTCCGTCCTCGCCGGCAGGATATACCGAGCGCAGGACACTGCCGCCCTGTATCCAGCTCTTATAGACCGAAATCTGCAGGTCGTCGCTGGCGCGGTAGCTCAGCGAGATGTCAAACAGGTGCGCCAGGTCGCGATTGCCTCCCGAAGGACGCCCTGCCACGCCGTAGCTGGTGTTGTCGAAGGGACCGCCTCCCGCATACCACAGGTCGGAAGAGCGGTTCAGGCGCAGACGGTGATAGTCCACCCTCGCCGACCAGCGCGGATGCGGCGTGAACATCACCTGCACGAAGGCGTCCTCCAGGTTCATCGTGTTATAGAAGGGCGTCATCGCATACAGGCGAGGTGTATTCATGCCGGCGACGAAGGTCTCGTGGCGGTCGTCGGTGTTGTCCGCATCGCCAGAGCTCGCGTAATAGCCGGCACGCACCCACGGCTTCCACAGCGTCGGGAACTGGAAGCCCGCCTCCGCTGCCAGCGCGAATGCCGAGTGGCTGAGTTGTCCCCATTCGCCACCCTGCAGAGCGCCCCATAGCAGCAAGTCGGCTCGTCCTGCGGCACTGTTCCATACCTGTACCCAGTGTCCGCCCAAGGTCCACACCCGGATATCCTCGGTGTCTGCCTGCCGCGCCGCCAGCGGGCGGTTGTCTACCTTGAGCACGTTGCGGCTATCGCGATACCAGCCCCAGAACAGACGCCCGTCAAAGCCCGTATTCTCCGTCTCCTGTGCGCGGGCGTAGGCAAGGTAGAGCTGGTTCACATTGGTCAACGTGGGGTTGCCGTTCAGGTCGAACGCACCCTGCGTGGGATAGGCGGCGAAGAAAAGCCACCGTGCGGAGTTATCGCCCGTCTGCAGAAGCACCCCATCAAACGAGCGGGTGACAGGAGAGAAGCCGAAAGGACCAATCAGACGGTTGCTGATGCGGTTGGCGTGCAACCAGTTCAGCCCGGCATCTTTGACCGCCACCTCGCGCCCATCGGCGAACTCCATACGCCCAACCTTCAGACTGCCCCAGTCCAGCGACCACTCTGCATTCAGCTGCTTCACGAACAGGCTGGCTTTGTTGTCGCCATTCACCGCTTTCAGCGTCCCACCAAACCCCAGCTGACCTGCAGGTGGTGGGGCTACCGCGTCGGGCACGTCGAACAGTCCCGCCTGCGCCAGTTCGGCTGTCCACCGGGCTGTACCCGTTTCGCCCGTCAGCGCAAGGCGCAGGAGGGAATGCGCATAGGTGTAATCGGTATCAAAGCCGGGTACGTTGAACCACTGCCAGTCCTCCACGCGCAGTCGCCAGGTGCCGCTTACCTCCACCTGAGCGAAAACGCTTGTGGACATCAGCGCAACCAGCACAATGGTCAGAAGTAGCTTGTTGATACGCATCTCGTCCTCCTCCAAAACAACCTGATGAGATAATTGGCTATCCGTGTCCTTTTTCCTGCCCTTCCACGCGTGAAGGAAAAATCTCGCCCGCTTGCGAACAGGAAATCGCAGGGTGCAAAGTGATGGTCAGGAGAACCCTCAAAGCATGGATACGAGCAGGTTACACCGTTTTCTGGAGAAGCTGAACGACTATCGCGGCGTGATTGCCTTCGTGGTGGTGTTCACGCTGGGCATTATCTTCAGTCCACGCGCGCTGGATACCGGGCTTCCCATTTTTCTGTCCTGGCAGACGCAGCTAGCCATCCTGTACGAATACTCCGAGTACGGACTGCTGGCGACGGGCATGACCTTAGTCATCCTGACCGGTGGGATTGACCTGTCGGTAGGTTCGGTGCTGGGGCTGAGCGCGGTGCTTTTTTCGTTGCTGACCATCGGTTACGGCTGGAGCGTTGCGCCCGCGCTGGGAGTGGTGCTGTTGACAGGGCTGACGTGCGGAGTGATTAATGGAAGCCTGATTGCCCGCTTTCGGATGCAGCCGTTTGTAGCAACGCTGGCAATGATGACCGCTGCGCGAGGCGCTGCGAAGCTGATTGCAGGAGGCATCAAGGTACAGCCCGGCGGACAGCCGTGGTACGAGATGCAGTCGGGCACGCCGCCTTTCTTCCAGTGGATGACTACCGCCCTGCCCGGCATCGGCATTCAGCCGTCGACGCTCGTCTTTCTCTTTTGTATCGTGTTGATGGCGGTAGTGGTGCGCTATACCTCCTACGGCAGATGGCTGTATGCCATCGGCGGGAACGAGGAGGCGGCGCGGCTCAGCGGCATCCGGGTAGGGGCGGTAAAGGTGTTGACCTACGCGCTGTGCGGGATGTTCGCTGCGCTGGCGGGAGTGTTGAACGCCTGTCGGCAGGACCTGGGCGACACCGAAGCGGGCATGACCTATGAACTGGACGCCATCGCTGCTGTGGTGATTGGCGGCACCAGCCTGATGGGGGGACGCGGGGGTATGATGTTCACCCTCATCGGCGTGCTGATTATGGCATACATCAACAAAATCCTCAGTTTGAACGCGGTGGAACTGGCGCCGCGCATGGTCATTCAGGGTATCATCATCGCTATCGCGGTGCTCATCCAGCAAAAGAGAGGGAGGTCGTGATGAAACGAATCGCTATCGCTGTGGCATTCGCCCTGCTGGTAGTATGTGCCGGATGCGGTAAGAAGCAGACTGAGCAGGCATCCGCGCCAGAGGGCAAAAAGAAGTGGGTCATCGGCATGTCGCAGTGCAACCTGGGCGAGCCGTGGCGCGTGCAGATGAACGAAGACATCAAGCAGGCGGCAAGCCAGCACGCCGACGAGATTGAGGTTATCTTCAAGGATGCGCAGAACAAGACAGAGGTTCAGCAGGCGCAGGTGCGCGAGTTCATCCAGATGGGGGTGGACCTGATCATCATCAGCCCGAAGGAGGCACGCCCGCTGACTCAGCCCGTCGCAGAGGCATACCAGAAGGGCATCCCCGTTATCGTGCTCGACCGCAAGGTGGAAGGCGACCAGTACACCTGCTTCATCGGCGCCGACAACGTGAAAATCGGGCGCGAGGCGGGCAAGTACCTGGTGAAACTGCTCGGCGGCAAGGGCAAGGTGGTGGAGCTGAAAGGGCTGATGACTTCCACGCCCGGGCAGGAACGTCACAAGGGCTTCATGGAAGGCATCGCGGGCTCGCAGATTGAGATTATCTTTGACGCCGACTGTCAGTGGCTGGAGCCTATTGCCCAGCGCGAGATGCAGTCTGCACTGGCTCGGTTCCCTCAGATTGATGCCGTTTACGCGCACAACGACCCCAGCGCACACGGGGCATACCTCGCCGCGCGACAGGAGGGCAAGGGGCGCGAGAAGACCATCAAGTTCATCGGTATAGATGCCCTGCCCCATGAGGGCGTGCGCTATGTGAAGGAGGGAATCCTCACCGCCACCTTCGAGTATCCCACCGGCGGCAAAGAGGCGATAGAGACCGCCCTGAAGATACTGAAGGGCGAGCAGGTGCCGAAGAACATCACCCTGGGCACGCGCATCTTCACGAAGGAAAACGTGGACAAGGGCGGCGAGCCGCTGTAGACAACAAAAACCTGGAGGACGAGGCTTACTGGACCCCGCACGTGCGAGAGAAAGGAAGCCTCGCCTCTCCCCGCGCCGGGGAGAGGCTGGAAGAGGAGCGAAGGTTTACCCTGCGGATTCCATCGCCCTTCGCAGGTTCTGGATGCTTACCTCGGCAATGCGTTCCGCGCCGTCGGAATAGTCGAACACCTCCACCGAGACATAGCCCGAATACCCAACGTTCCTGAGTGCACGCAGGATGGGCACAAAGTCCACTTTACCCATACCAGGTCCCTTCAGATTGGGGTCGTTGGCGTGAAAATGGGCGAACCAACCCGCCGATTCACGAATGATTTGCGGAATGGGTTTTTGCTCACTGCTCATTGCTTTCACGTCCAGAATGATGCGGGCGGCAGGACTGTTCAGCGACTGCGCGAAGCGAATGGCATCCTCGGCGCGGTTCAGGAAATCGGTTTCGGCAGGAGACAACGGCTCAATACACCAGGTCACGCCGCGCTCCTCAGCCGCTTTGACGGCAGGGCGCAGGGTCTCGGTTGCTCGTTGCCATGCCTGCTCCAAGGTAGAACCCTCGGGGATACTGCGCTGTTTGGGCGAACCCAGCACCAGTACCTTGCCGCCCACGTCGGCGCAGAAGTGTGCCAGCGAGACCAGATACTCTGCCGTGCGCCGGCGCGTCTCCGCGTCGGGTGTGGTCAGATGCAGTCCCGCCGGTTTGACCAGAAGCCAGTGCAATCCGGCTATCTCTACTCCCGTCTCCTGCGCCATACGGCGAATGGACTGGCGCTCGTCGGGGGAGACGGCTTCCACGCTCTCCGCCAGCGTGAACGGCGCGATTTCTACCGCGTGATAACCCAGCTCCTTGCAGAACTCAAACACCCGGCGCAGTTCCCATCCCGTGAACAGCTCATTACAAATAGCGAACCGCATGGTGATACCTCCTCCTGCCTCTACATTGTAGCCTCTTTTGCGTTACCGGGCAACAGACGAACGGCAAGGCTTCAGGTAATCGGCTCTCAGCACCGCAGAAAAAGCAGGTGAAACCGGCGTGCCGAAGAGTCTCAAAAGTTGAGGACGTTGACGTCGGCATCTTGCAAATCGTGTGGGGATTCAGTATAATGATGATGCAAACGAGGGCGAGGCGCCGTACCCAAGTGGCTAAGGGGGCGGTCTGCAAAACCGCTATTCGCCGGTTCGATTCCGGCCGGCGCCTCCATTTTTTACTGCTCGGAACAGGAGGTCAGGAACAGGTTGGCAAACCTGAAGTCGTCCCTGAAAGACATCAAGCGCAACGCGAAGCGTCGCCTTCGCAACCGGTCCGCGAAGGCGGCGATGAAGACCTTCATCAAGAAGGCGAAAGCGGCGGCTGCTACTGGCGACGTGGAAGTCATCAAACAGGCGCTGGCGCAGGCGTGCAGTGCCATCGACAAAACTGCCGAGCGCGGTATCATTCACAAAAACCAGGCAGCCCGGCGCAAGTCGCGTCTGATGCGATACGTCAACCAGATTCTGGCTCAGGCATCGAGCGGCGCGTAGTCACCTCCTTCAGCTGGCACAGGTCGACTACCAGCCGCTCGAGTAGCCGGCGCGGGTCGCTTTCCCCCTCTATAATCCCCTTTAGCATACAGTCCGCCTGATACAGGCGGTCTAATGCGTTCGCCAGCATCTCCAGCGAGAGGTAGCGTGCCTGCTCGCGCAGGTTCCTCTCCAGAAAACGTTGTCGGGCAAGCAGTTGCGCCAGGTTCGGGTCGGAGGGGAACCATGCGGATGCCTGTTCGCCGTAGTCCATCTGCAGGCGCATCTGCCACAACAGCCGAAACTGGCGGGCGATCAACACCATCAGGCGGGGCACTATCGCCTCGGCGCGGCCACCGGTGGCAAACACATCGTGCAACAGCCGCATCGCCAGCGAGGTATCCCCTGCCGCAATCGCGTCCACCAGTCGGAATACCTGCGCCTCCACCGTGCGGCTGACCACCGCATCCACATCTTCCCGCTCGATGGTGGTGCGCTGCCCCACATACCACACCAGTTTTTGCAGTTCAGGCTCTGCTGCAGCGGTGTTGGCAGAGGTTAAAAAGGTCAAACGCTCCAGCGCGTCCTGCGTGATGCCTTTGCCCGCCTCCTGCAGGAAGGAGGTCGCCCACGCCTCGAAGCTGGCGCCAGTTAACGGCTTGCACTCGATGACCACCCCCAGCTTCTCAACGGCGTTCAACAGTTTGGCTGGCACCGATGGCGATTTAGTTCGGTCCTCCTCCTCGCTCTCGGCGTGAGTGTACAGGAGGAGCACGGTGCTTTCGGGCAGGCGAGGTAGCGCGTCGGCGAGCGCATCGGCGTCGGCGCTTTTCAGGTGCTGAACACCGCGCACCATCACCACCCGGTATGGCGAAAAGGCGGGAATGCTCATCGCTTCCGCGAGGATATTGGAGAGGTCGGTGTCCTGCACGTCCAGATGCACGCGGTCAAACTCCTCCGCGCCCAGCGCATCGCGCAACCGTTGAAGCACCATGCGCTTCTGACCCTCTTCCCTGCCATGCACCAGGTACACGCGAGCGGGCGTCTTGCCGACGCCCCTGCGCAAAAACTCTGTGGCGTTTACAGCCATAGCCACTCACCTTAAAGCAGGTCACCGATGGCTATCGCTCTGCCCTCCGCCATACTGCGGATTGCCGCTTCGGTAAACTCCATGTACTTCACGCCGTCCTCGAAGGTGGTGAGTTTAATTCGCTCTTTGCCGCGAATGGCGTTGACAAACTCCTCCTCCACGCGCCATCTGCCCTCCTCTTCGGGGGGGATGGGGATTGGGGAGAGCGCGGAATCGCCACGCCTGCCGCCGTACAGCCCGCCGTCCGCGAAGCGCAAAGTGCCCTCACTGCCGAACAGCCACACTTCGGGTCCGCCCGCCATCCCCGTAACGGCGGAAATCTGGAAATGGGCGATAGCTCCGCAAACCATTTCGGCGGTCACTTCTAAATGGTCGGGGATGCGCACCGCGCGAAGGTTGCCCTCTGCGTCCCTGCGCATCGTCACGAAGGTTTTGCCCATCGCCGTCACGCGCTTCGCCTCGCCGACCCAGCGCATCACCGCCTCGTACCAGATGCCGAGGGTCATGGTGTTGAAGCCGCTCAGGTCAAAGTCCTGACGCCAGTGCAGGGGCGACTCGCGGTCGATAAACGTTCCGCCGGCGCGCACCTCGATCGCCAGCACGTCGCCCAGATACCCCTCGGCGATAAGGCGTTTGATGGTGTTGTCCACCTTCAGAGTGAATGGCGAAGGCACTACCTGTGTGACCAGATGCGGACGTGCTCGCGCGGCTTCCAGCATCTGCCGTGCCTCCCGCAGGTTCATCGCCATGCGCGCTTCGGTCATCACGTGTTTGTTCGCCTGAAGCGCCGCCAGAGTCACCGGGCAGTGCATGTAGGGCCACGTGCCGATGACGATGGCGTTCGTGTCGGGGGCATCCACCAGCTCGCGCCAGTTGTCGTACACTTTCGGGATATTGAACTGCCGAGCGACACGTTCCGAGGACTCGCGCGAGCGGTTGCATACGCTCACAATCTCCACGCCCTCAATTGCCTGCAGGTTGGGGATGTGCTGTGCCACCGTGTTGGCGCCTGCGCCCACAATACCAACGCGAATGCTCTCCATCCGTACCTCATCCACCTCCTCACAGGCTATTTCGCCGTCAGCGTCGCCACCACCTGTATCGCCTGCTGAGGGCAGTGCGTATCTGTCCCACGTGCGCCTGCGCCTGCGCCGCTTCCGTCTCGCCGATGCCGCGCCCATATTCACTGCGTTCCAGCAGGCGTGTCAGCGCCCACATCGGTTCCGCCGCCTCAGGCAGGGCTTTTTGCACCTGCAGGGCATATTCGGAAGGGGTCATCCAGGGCGGACGGGGGATACCGGCTTTGCTCAGCATACGCACCGCCTGCAGGTAAGCACGCACCACACGCGACACCGCGTAGCCGCCCGAACGCCGCCCCCGCAGCTCGTTCACCACGGCAAACAGCAGCAGGCTGACCGCCGTGATTGCCAGCATCCAGGGCAGATAACCGTATCGGCTGGTGAGCGTTTGCCAGAAGCTCTGGCGGTTCCTCCTGCCTTCTGTGCCGGTGACGTCGCGAGCGCCCTCGGTGGCGTCAAAGGTCAGCCAGCCGTAGCCCGGGAAGTACACCTCCGTCCACTGGTGGCGATGCTTCTCACGGGCGACGTAGGTTCCGTCGGGCTGAGGGTCGCCGGCGAGGAAACCGGTTGCCACACGGGTGGGGATGCCCGCGTACCGAGCCAGTACCGCCAGCGCAGAGGAGAACAGGTCGCAGTAGCCCTCGCGCGAGTCGAACAGGAAGAACTCCACCGCGTCCCTGCCGATGGGGACGGCAGGCGCATTCAGATTATAGTTGCAGGTGGACTCGATATACGTCTTGATTGCCATCAGTTTATCGTAGTTATTGGTATATCCAGCGGTAATCTGCTGTGCCAGTTGCTGAAGGCGTGGGCTGGGCGGGTCGGGTAGTTCAAAGTAGAACACCCCGATATCGCTGGGGGTGGCTGGGGGAGCCTGACGCAGCTGCTCCGGTGAAGCTTCGGGCACGCGCGAGACCACCTCGTACTCTGTCCCCACCCGATAGCCGTAGGAACTCACCAGACAGCCTGTGGCGTCCACGCGCACTGCAAGGTTCGGGAAGCGAACCAGCACGGGTTGAGCGGCGCCGTACACGATGTTGGATGCGCCGGAGACCAGACGGAACCTTTGCCGCACCTCCCGGTAGCGAACAGGCTGGGGCGATACAGGCGGAACCTGCAGGGTGTACAGACCTTCCTCCCGTTCGGGTATCTCGCTGAAAGGCGCGTTCGAGTCGAAAAGCTCGCGAGTGAACAAGCCGAATCGTGGGTTCGCCCATCCGCGTCCTGTGTACCGGGTATAGACGCTACCGCGCCAGTAGAGCGGCTCACTGCTTTTTACTTCCAGCACCGGCTGGTCACTCAGCGACACCGGTCCCGAACCCACCAGAATGGTGGAGCGCGTGAACGAGGCTGTCATCCCCTGTTCGGTGGATGCGGACAACCCTGCCGGCAGAGGCGCGCCACTCAGGCGCAGGGTGGTGTCTCGCAAAGGCATGCCGATGAGCAGACCCGTCAGTGCGGCGAACGCCCCACACACCAGCGCCACCACCACCTGCGTGCGCAGGAACCGGGCGTCGGGCTTCGCAGTGCGATACAGCCGCCGATAGTTCTCATGCACCAGCAGGAAGGCAGTGTTCCCCAGGAAGGTGATGAACAGCCACACCGCCTGATGCGCGCTCAGCGCAGGAGCGGTTACTCCCAGCAGGGCAATTACCGGCACCGCAATAAACAGCACATGCTCGTCCGACGCCAGCATGAACGAGATAAACACCACCAGCCACAACAGAAAGGCGATGGCGGTGCCGCCGTAGGTGGTCTCCACGTCAAAAGGCAGTACCCAGCCCTGCGTCCAGAAGTTGAAGAGGGCGTACACAATCAGCCCCACAAACAGCCAGCGCACGAACAGCCCGGGCGACAGGTCAAACCAGCCCAGATGCCTTGCCGCAAAGCTGAACACGAATCCGCTCACTACCAGCGCCATCATCATGTTGGTGAAGCGCAGGTCCTCAATAACGATTCGGGCCGCCAGCAATCCACAAAACGCTACCGCCAGCCCTGCCAGGTACATCCAGATGCTGGGGCGGTCGGCTGGATGAATCGTCGCCGTTTTCATGCACTCTCTCCTGGATGCAGGGGTATGATGCTGACGTTATGCGCGGAAAGCGCACGCAGAAACTCGCCTTCGTACAGGGCATCGGTCAACCCGCTCACCCTGTCCAGCGCAGGCACATTGGGCAGAAGCATTGCCACCTGAGTCTGTCTGCGGTTGCAGGCGTCCAGCACCGGTAGTAAGCGGTTATCGGCTGATGGCGTAATCAGTATCAGCAGGGTTCCCGGCGTTATCTGAGCAGCCGCCGTCGTCACGACGTCGAGCAGGGAGACGCCGTTATGAGGGGCAACCTCCGCCAGCGCATACAGGTACTCATACAGCTGGTCTGATGACCATCGGGCGGGGCGAGTGTCTACCTCCGGTGTGCCAACCAGCAGTCGGAAGGGCAATCCGCCGTAATACGCCATGTGCAGGGCGCCGCTCGCTGCTTTCACCATTAGCTCGAAGCTATTAGGTATCTGGCGCATCAGAGGACTGCAATCCAGCACCACGCACACCTCGGTCTGGGTGAACCGTTCGAAGTCGCGCACGAACAGCTCACCGTAACGTGCGGAATGTTTCCAGTCTACTCTGCGCAGGGGGTCGCCCGCAGTGTACTCGCGGATACCCAGGAACTCCACACTGTCGCCCCGCACGGGCGCGGAGTGAACCCCGGCGGTTGTGTAGAGCGCGCCACGCAGGCTTTCTAAGTGAGGCAGAGGCAGAGGGGCGGGCAAAACCAGTATCTCCGTCTGCTCGCGCAGGTGGTGCGAGAAGAAGAACATCCCGAGCGGGTCGGTGGCGTGAATGGCTAAGGGTCCCAGGCGATACCTGCCCCTGTACTGGAACACCACCTGGTATTCCGCTTTTTGCACCCCACCCGGCGCCACTGCCAGAGGGATAATCCCGTCGCCCTCGTAAAACTGTGCTCCCTGAGGCAGAGTATCCTGAGCCTGCAGGAAGTACTTCGGGAACTTGCTCTCGTTGCGAACGTGCAGGCTCACCGGGGTTGGCTCTCCATCCCATACCACATCCGCCACCTCGCGCCGTACCGATAGCCCAACCAGCATCCTCTTACCCACGGCATACGACACCAGCGGCACAGCGGCGATAGCCACAGCCATCGTATACAGATGCCCCAGCCCCAGGGTCATCGCCACCGCGAGGATGCACAGGCTGGACAGCACGGTGGTCAGCACCTTCACCCCGTGGTAATTGGGTCTGGTCGCTTGTTCCTGCGTCTCGGCGAGCATTTATCGGACGCCTCCTACCCCTATCGGCACGACGACCTGCTGAAGCGCCTCGGCGACTACCTGTGTGGCGTCGATTCCGCGAACGCGCGCCTCGGGCTTCAGAATCAGCCGATGGGATAACACTGCCTTCGCCACCGCCTTCACGTCGTCGGGCAGGACATAATCGCGCCCCTGCAGTACGGCATAAGCCTGCGAAGCATGCATCAGGTTCAGTGAACCGCGCGGACTGGCGCCCAGCTGCACGTGCGGATGTCGGCGGGTGGCGTTCACAACCTCCACGATATAACTGCGCACCGTATCGTGCACGAAGACCGTTCGGATTTGCTCCTGAGCCTGCACAATCTGTTCTGGCTCGGCGACCTGCTGGACGTGCTGGAGGGGATGTTCCTGTTGCTGGCGGCTCAGTATCAGCACTTCATCGCGTGCCGAAGGATACCCCAGCGACAGCCGGATGAAAAACCGGTCCATCTGCGCTTCGGGAAGGGGATACGTGCCCAGCATCTCCACGTTGTTCTGTGTGGCGATGACGAAATAGGGTTTGGGCAGGGGATGCGAAACGCCATCAATAGTTACCTGCCGCTCTTCCATGCATTCCAGCAGGCTGGACTGCGTTTTGGGGGTGGCACGGTTGATTTCGTCTGCCAGAACCACGTTGGCGAAAACCGGTCCGGGATGCAGTTCAAACCCCAGCGTTTTGGGATTGAACACATTTGTGCCCGTCACATCGGCGGGCAGAAGGTCGGGGGTGAATTGGATGCGGCGGAACTTGCCTCCGATGGCGCGTGCTAACGCCTTGGCGAGGGTGGTCTTGCCGACGCCGGGAATATCCTCAATCAGCAGATGCCCATCGCACAGCAGGGTTAACACCGCCAGCTCCACCATCTGGCGTTTGCCGACGATGGCTTTCTCGACCTCGTCGACGATACGCTGGAGCAGTTCGACCGTTGGTTCTGGCACGTTGAAGACCTCCGTTTAGAAACGCTTATTACCCTTCTATACTGAAAGGACGCATTGGGGTGTTCCCTCGTTGCGTTAACAGTATACCCGCTCAGGGGGGACACGGTAGCAATGCGGGTTTTTCGTTCTACCCGTAACCTCTGCAGGTACGGCGGAAGTGTGGACATGGAAAATCCCCTGTAGAAGGTGGCATCCCACCAGCCAAGGGGAGGAATGCACATGGGAGTGCACGATGCCAAAGCATACGTGGGAGCATTGTGCGAAATCACCTGGAGAGACCGCGCAGGCAACACCCACGTGACGCTGGCTACGGTTGAAGACGCCAGATATGTGCCGCTCTACGGTGCATACCTGATTACGGACGCAGAGGATATTCGCCTCGATCAGGTGGTTTCGATTCAGGTCGCCGAAGCCGTGACGCGCAAGGCAGCATGATGCGAGGCATATTAGTCAGAAAACATCCTCCGGCGGGCAGAGCATGTCTCTGCCCGCTATGCGTCTAGTCTCCGCGTCTGGTAGATGAGGTCAACCGCCGAGTAATCTCTTCCATCCGGCGCAGAGTGTTGACCGCCGAACGGCGCCGTTCCAGTGCCTGCTCGATCTTCAGCACCAGCAGTTCATACACATCCACGCCGGGAATGTTCTTTTCCACGTAATCAAAGGCTCCGCGACGCATACACTCCACCGCGTTCGCCACGTTGCCGTACGCCGTCAGCACAATCACCTCGCTGAACAGGTCGTGCGCCAGAGCAGCTTCCAGAATCCGCACCCCGCTGTCGGGGTTCTCCATCGCCATGTCGGTGATGACCACATCATAAGCAGGCGACGCCTGCCTGATTTTCGCGATGCCGTCGGATTCGCCCTCTGCAACGTCTACCTGAAACCCCTCGCGCTGCAGACGCCGCTGCAATGCGTGGCGCACCTCTTCTTCATCGTCAATAACCAGTATCCGATACATACTGCCTCCTCACTGTCGCTCTTTGGTCTCCGCGTCCTCGCTCGCGGGTTTGCCGTTGACCGGCAGGAGAATGTGGAAGCACGCTCCTTCGCCCGGCTTGCCGTCCTCGTACACGAAGCCGCGATGCGCTTCCACAATCCCCTTCACTATAGACAGACCCAAACCCATTCCCTTTACGCGCGAGCTGAAAAAGGGCTGAAAAATCTTTTCCTTGATGTCCTCGGGCACACCGGGTCCCTTATCACAAAAGACTACGTGCACAAACTGACGGTTTCGCCCCACCCCGAATCTTTCGGGCAGAGCGCGCGAGTCCACCAGTTCGGTGCGAATGTGCAGTTCGCCGCCCTCCGGCTGGAAGCTGAGCGAGTTCTCGATCATCTCGGCGAAACAGCGCTTCAGCTTCACCGCGTCACAGCGAATGTCAGGCAGTTGCGGATGCAGGTCCAGCCTGAGCTCCACCGGTCCCCGACGAGGGAACATCTCCGCAACCGTCTGAGTAATGATATTGTTCACGTTGTCCACACCCGTGCTCAGGTGCGTCGCCATCACGAAGTCGCGGAACTCGTGCAGTATCTCTTCCAGGCGCGAGACCCCCCGACGGATACTGCCAATCAACTCGGTCAGCTCCTCGCGGTTAATCTCGGGCTGCTGGAGCAGATACTCCACCTCGTTCAGGTCGCCCTTGATGGCGAAGGTGCGGTTGCCAATCATGTGCGCCGCTTTGGCGGACATCTCGCCCCACGCCGCCATCCGCTCGGTCTGCACCAGCCTCTGGCGCATGTTCAGGCTTTCAAGTGCCGAGCCGAGCTGACTGCCGATGGCGGAGAGCACTTCCACCTCGTCGTCGGTGAAGCAGTTATCAAACCAGGGCGCGATACTGCGCCGTCGCACCACCCGGATGACGCCAATGGTGCGGTCGCGCCCCCATATCGGAACCGCCAGAAAGGCGCCTATCTGCTCGACCGGCATCTCACTGGCGATGCCTCGCCAGCGCGGGTCCTCACGGGGGTTGGCGGTGCGCAACGGCTCGCCATGCTGGGCAACCCAGCCCGTCAACCCCTCGCCCAGCGGATAGGAGACCCTGCCCACCTGCTCGCGCAGTGTCCCGCTGGACGCCACCAGCGTGAGCCGCTTGCGGTCATCATCCACCAGAAACACCGAGCAGTCTTCGAAGCGCAGAACCTTAGACGCCACGTCCAGCACCGTCTGCATCAGGTCGTCCCGGTCTTCGGAGGTGCTGAGCTCGTTGCCAATCTGCACCAGCGCCTCCTGTCGCAAGCGGGACTGATGCAGGCTCAGGGCGGTCAGGCACAGGTCTGCCACCAGCACGATGGCTTCCACGTCCTCTTCGTCATAGGCGTTGGGCTGGTCGGACTCGATATTGATGACGCCGCGCGTGCGCCCGTAGGCATCCACAATGGGCACCGCCATTTCGCTGACCACGTCCTCGAAGAAGCGCAGGTAGTGCGGGTCATGACGAACATCGCCCGTGCAGTACGGTCGCTGGGTGGCTGCGACGTAGCCGGTGATGCCTTTGCCTTCCTCCTGTGCCACCTGCAGGCGTCGCTGACGCTTCTCCTCGTCCCAGCCCGGTCCCAGCGCACTGTGGATAACCAACTCGCCCGCATCTTCGTCCACCAGCGCCACAAAGGCACGAAAACCGCCCACCAGCTTCATGCCTTCCTCCAGCGCGGTGGTGAGGAACTGGTCAATGTCGGTCTGGGATACCGCCTGCTGGACCAACCTGCCCAGCTGGCGCAGGGTCTGCCGGTAATGCTGTTGTTTGCTCAAAACGCCGAACCGCTCCTTCTGCCTGTTGAAACTGCATTTAAGAGTATATCTGGAAAACGGGGAGATTGGCAAGGTGATGGTGCACAGTGCCTGGGGACCGAAACCCTCTTCAGAGAACCATATTGGGTCCGCGTGTGCATGCGCGTTGACTTAACGTATCGGGTATTACTATACTAAAAGAAACACTACGGGACCTGGCGGGAAGGAGGCAGCAATGCGCACGGAAGGTAAGCCAAGACCCCATATAAAGGTGCAGGGGTTACTCGCATCCGCTATAGCGGGTGTGTTGGTCTTTACCGTGTTGCTGTGCCTCCTTCCGCACCTGGTCACCATGCTCTTTTTCACCATTTACGCCCTGTTACCATCTGCCCGTGAGCATCTGGAGGCTTTCGGCGGTTACACGGGTTACATGCGCGGCAATCTGTTACCTCGCCTTTATGAGTCCATTTTTCCAGCTATACCTGGCAGTTCATCTGGATATGGGCAATAATGGGCGCGGTCATCTACATCATCCAGCAAACATTTCCATCCACATCTCGGGCACGCTCGTTGTGGTTTCGAGGCGTCGTCGTGGGGCTGACGCTTTGGTATATGCTCACTTACCGCGTGTGGAACGACCCATTCTGGGGGATCCTGAGTACGCTTCTGCTTATCGGAGGCATCATTCTGATGTGGCGATACGTTCCTTCTCTCACCAAGCGACTGGAGGAGTGGCTGACATGAGACACGCGAAGGCATTCACGCTGCTGGAAATGCTTACAGTGGTAGCCATTATCGCGCTGCTGGTAGCACTTTTACTTCCCCTGTTGAACAGCGCGAGACGCCATGCCCAGGTTTCACCCTGCATGAACAACCTGAAGCAATTGCACTCTGCGTTAACCATGTACCGCGACGATTATGGTCTTCTCTCTTCTACCCCGACTTGGCGAGTGGAAATCTCCGGAAAGCAAATTAGCCTCCGCATATATGGATAGCTGAAGCCATGTTTCAGCCGATACTGCCCTTGCAATTGGAAATCGCAGGCAAAACCTGCTCAAGCAGGTCAAAGGTCTGCTGAAGCAAGCTTCAGCACTCCAAAGAGGTTAGCCTCTGCAGGAGGCTCTGCGGTGAGTAGCCCGCAACTTTCAGTTGCAGGGGTGTCTTATGATGCCAACCTTGCGATTAGAAATCGCAGGCTAAGCAGAACAAAACCTGCTGAAGCAGGTTAATATGGAGTGCTGAAACCGTGCTTTAGAAGACCAAAATTTCGCGAGTTACCGGTAACTTCAGAGCATCTGGGATATATCTTATGGCACCACCGTGTTGCCTCATTTAAAAATCTAAATGAAATCCACCTC
>FMJZ01068366.1_pt1 | contig 16476 bp, 14 predicted proteins | sample 1987881 | NCBI WGS metagenome assembly FMJZ01 (sample SAMEA4378227, study PRJEB15110) | soil metagenome | biome: soil; feature: Field; material: Soil | place: India | collected 2015-03-11 | depth 0 m | reverse complement strand
GGACGAGAGTTCATTCTGAGGACGCCTCTCGGTATGGAGGATACCGTAGCTCTTAGGGTTGGGGATCGGGTCTTTCTCAACGGAGAACTCTATGTAGCCCGTGATGCCACACATCGGCGAATGCTTGAGGATGTGGCTTTGGGCAAAGAGCTTCCCTTTCCGGTGCATGGGGCAGTCATATACTATGCCGGTCCTACTCCCTCCCCTCCCTATGAAGTGATAGGGTCTATTGGACCTACGACGAGTCGGCGCATGGATCGATACCTTGCCTTTTTCCTTGAGCGAGGTCTTCGGGCCACTATAGGTAAGGGGGAACGGGGGGAAGGAGTGAAAAAGCTTCTTGAAAAATACAAGGCGGTATATTTTGTTGCCTGTGGGGGAGCAGGAGCATATCTCTCTACTTTTGTGGTCTCCAAAGAAATCTGTGCCTATGAAGATTTGGGGGCACAGGCTCTTTTGCGTCTCGTGGTTAAGGATTTCCCGGTGATTGTGGCCTATGATGCTTTTGGAGGAGACCTTTTTGAGGAAGGTAAAATCAGATACCGCCGTGTCCTCCTTTACCAGTTTGAGGCGAAATGACTTCAGGAAAGGAGGAGTGAAGGGTGTTTTGGGAGATTCTCTTTCTCATTTTCTTCTTGAGCGTGTACTTTCCGGCCTTGCAGCAAAAGATTTTGGAGCAGCGACGTATCATGATGATCAAGGAGTTCGAACGGAAACGTCGCTCTCGGGCTATTGTGCTCATCCATCGTCAGGAATCGGTGAGCTTTTTGGGATTGCCCATTGCCCGCTATATAAGTATCGAGGATTCGGAGAGAGTATTGCGAGCTATTCGTATGACACCCCAGGATATGCCCATCGACCTTGTTCTTCATACTCCAGGAGGGTTGGTTCTCGCTGCAGAGCAAATCGCCTGGGCAATCAAGAAGCATCCCGGGAAGGTCACCGTTTTCATCCCTCACTATGCCATGTCGGGAGGAACTCTCATCGCGTTAGCGGCTGATGAAATCGTCATGGACTCTAACGCTGTTTTAGGGCCAGTGGATCCCCAGGTTGCTACTGCTCGTGGGCAGTACCCAGCGGCTTCAATCTTGAGAGCACTGGAAGAACCAAATCCCAATCGGGATGATGAAACCCTTATTTTGGGAGACATTGCCCGAAAGGCCATCCGGCAGGTATACCAGGTGGTGTTTGATCTGGTAAAGGACAAAATGCCGGAGGAAAGGGCACAAAAGGTAGCAAGAATTCTTTCTGAAGGACAGTGGACCCACGATTTTCCAATCACCCCGGAGATAGCCCGAGAGTTAGGTCTTCCGATTCGGGAAGGGTTGCCTGAAGAGATTTATGAGCTTATGGAACTTTATCCGCAGCCTCCTCAGCAGCGGCCGACCGTAGAGTATGTCCCCCTTCCTTACCGACCCTACAGACGACCTACGGCAAAGGATTGAAGGGAGAGTAATTCATGGGAAAGAAGCTCATCATTACCGAAAAACCGAGTGTAGCTTTGGACATTGCCAAGGCCTTGGGATCTTTCACCAATGAGAAAGAGTATTTGGAAAACGAAGAATACTTAGTGACCTGGGCAGTAGGGCATCTTGTGGGATTGGCCGAGCCCGAGGATTACGATGAACGTTTTCGAAAATGGGATCTCGAGCTTTTGCCCATCATACCTGAGAATTTCAAACTTAAGCCCCTTGAAAAGGCAGAAAAGCGTCTGAGGGTTATAAAGAGATTGGCAGAGCGAAGGGATGTTGAAGCTCTCATCAATGCCTGTGACGCGGGAAGAGAAGGTGAGCTCATTTTCCGCTATATTTACGAATTTTTGGACCTTGGGAAGCCCGTCTTGCGCCTTTGGCTTTCATCAATGACTAAGGAGGCTATAAAAGAGGCTTTCTTCCAACTTCGGCCGGCTTCAGAGTATGAGCTTCTTGCTCAAGCGGCTAGGTGCCGTTCCGAAGGTGATTGGCTTGTAGGAATCAACGGAAGCCGAGCCTTTACGAGTCGTTACCGCATCCTTCTTTCGGTGGGAAGGGTACAGACTCCTACCCTGGCCATTCTCGTTCATCGAGAGAGGGAAATTCAGAATTTCCGTCCCGCCCCTTACTGGGAGGTCTTTGCCCGTTTTCGGTACGGAGAATCCCATTATGTAGGAAAATGGTGGGGAGAGGAAGATCGCCTCTTTGAGAAGGGAAAGGCAGAAAAGATTCTTGAGAAAGTTCGGGGGAAGAGAGGAAGAGTAGTTGAATTCATAGAACAAAGAACCCAGGAGCTCCATCCTCTCCTGTATGACCTTACTGAACTTCAACGGGATGCCAATAAACTCTTTGGATATTCAGCTCAAAAGACCCTTGATATAGCTCAGCGCCTTTATGAGCATCATAAGCTCATAACCTACCCCAGGACAGATTCCCGCTATCTCTCTGAAGATCTCTTGGGGCAGGCGAAAAAGAGCATTCTTATGCTCTCCCGGTGTGGTTTTTCAGAGTACGCCGGGGGCTTGGACCCCAAAGATTCGTTGAAGGACCGGCGGGTTTTCGACCGCAACAAGGTCACTGATCACCATGCCATTATTCCTACCGGGGAGGACATTCGCTGGGAGACGCTGGCTGAGGCGGAAAGAAAGGTGCTTGATCTCATCGTGCGGCGTTTCTTAAGTGTTTTCTATCCTCCGGCGGTATGGATGCACCGGAATATTAGGACAGAAGTGGAAGGAGAAATGTTCCTCAGTAAGGCTAAGGTTCTCGTTGAGGCAGGGTGGCGGATACTCTATCCTCGAGAAGAGGAAGAATTTCTTCCTGTGGTTCCCAAGGGTGAAGAGGTTGGGGTAGAAGAGGCTTGGAGTGAGGAAAAGGAGACAAAGGCTCCTCCCCGGTACACAGAAGCCACCCTTCTTGCTGCCATGGAGGGGGCGGGACGATTTGTGGAGGATGAAGAACTACAGGAGATTCTTAAAGAAAGTGGCATTGGAACCCCGGCCACACGGGCCGCGATCATCGAGCGCCTTATAGAGGTGGGCTATGTGGAACGGGAGGGGAAAACCCTCATTCCTACTCCTAAGGGAATGGAGTTGGTGAACCTGGTAGAGAGTATCCCCATACCGGAGCTTGCCTCGCCGCAACTCACCGGAGAGTGGGAGAAAAAACTCAACTGTATCCAGAGGGGGGAATTCGCCCGGGAAATGTTTATGGAGGGCATCAAAAAGCTCACCCGGGACATTGTGGAGAAAGTGAAGGTTCAAAGTACTCAAGAGGTGAAGGATGCCAAGGGGAGAATGACAGCCCTCGCACATCCTGTGGGTAAGTGCCCGCTCTGTGGAGCACCGGTGTATGAGAACAAGGTTGCTTTTGGCTGTTCTCGCTGGAGGGAGGGGTGTACCTTTTCAGTGTGGAAGAAAATTTCGGGCAAAACCCTTTCCCGTCGGCAGGTACAAAAGCTCCTTGAAACTGGGAAAACTGGGAAAATCTCTGGTTTCCGTTCTCGAAAGGGAAAAAGATTTTCGGCAACACTCGTCCTGCGAGAAGATGGAAAAGTAGAATTTTCCTTTGCTTCCCCCCTTCCAGTCCAGGGTACTCAGGAGAAAGATGTGTAAGTTCAGAGGGGAACGCAAACTTGAATAGACAAGAATGTGAGAGAGACAGAGGAGCAGAGAGTATATTCTCATTCTTGAGAGCATCTCTCAATCTTTGTGGTACCCTTCCTTTCTCTTCCGAAGAAACCGGTTCGCACTGCTCTTGATGCTCTAAGAAAGCCAAACTCCCTCTTCCGGTCATTGAGTTTGCGAGAAGTATGCTTTGGCCACTGCCTGAGAGGATATGGCATTGCCCGACTTACCTTCTGTCGGTGGATGGAGAAGCCTGAGGGTAGGGAAGAGAGGGCTACCGCAGGTGTCTCGCATGTGTTGAACGTATATGGAATGAAGGGTATGATACAATAAAAGGGGTCCTTAAGGATTTGAAGAACCATTCAACCTCAAGATACTTCGGCGAAACCTTCACTCCCCATCTTTGGCAATACAAAGGGGCCTGGGGTCACGATGGAACGTTGGAATAGGCGATTGGCGATCTGGGGAATTGTTATCACTGCCATTGTGGTGGTCACCTTTCATCTTTTTGGATTGGGATGGCGTGAGGAAATCTTGGTAACAACGGCTACTCCACCAAAAGATCGGATGGTTCCAGAAAGGGAAGCCATGTTCTACGAGAAATTGGAGGGGAACCTTGTTCGATGTCGTCTTTGCTTTCGTACCTGTGTCATTCCCGATGGAGGAAGGGGATTCTGTCGTAACCGGGAAAACCGGGGTGGAACTCTCTACAACGTCGTTTATAGTCGACCTTCGGCCTTTATGATCGATCCGGTCGAGAAAGAACCCCAGTTCCACTTCTTGCCTGGGAGTCAGATCCTCTGTCTGGGGACAGCGGGATGTAATTTCCGCTGTAAATTCTGTCACAATTGGCATCTTTCTCAGCGGAGTATTGAGGAAATCGGTTACTACCGGCTTCTCACTCCCGAAGAAGTGGTGGAGTTCGCAAAGTTGTGGGAGATTCCCACCATTTCCTTCACCTACAACGAGCCAACCTCCCAATACGAGTACATGTACGACATCGCCCGCCTGGCCAGAAGGGAAGGTTTGCGGGTCATCTTCCACACAAACGGTGCCATGAACCCCGAACCCTTGGAAGCCCTTCTTCCCTACATTGATGCAGTAACGGTGGATCTCAAAGGCTTTACCGAGGAGTACTATCAGAAACTCTCTGAGGCAAGGCTTGAGCCGGTTTTGAGGAATCTTTGCCTTATCCGGGAAAAGGGAGTTTGGCTCGAGATTGTGAATCTCGTCGTGCCCACCTTAAATGACGACCTCTCCACCATTAAAGCCATGTGCCAGTGGATTCGGGACAGCCTTGGGGAGGACACACCGGTCCATTTTATCCGCTTTTTTCCGGCGTATCGCCTGACAAACCTTCCCCCTACTCCCATCGAAACCTTGGAGAAAGCCCACCGCATTGCCCAGGAAGTAGGCCTCCGGTACGTCTACGTGGGTAACGTTCCCGGGCATCCTCACAACTCCACTTACTGTCCCCAGTGTCATGAGGAAATCATCGGACGTCACCATTTCACCGTTCACGAAGTCCACCTCGAGGAGGGAAAGTGTCGATTTTGCGGTTTTCCCATCCCCGGGATTTGGAAGTAAGGTGCAACCTAAAATCCCTCCTTCTTGAGGTCACCGCCTTGGTGGGAGGAGGGGGGATGCTTGCCCAACTCGTCCTTGTGCGGGAATTTCTTGTAAGTTTTTACGGCAACGAGCTCACCCTGGGGGTTGTCCTCTCAAACTGGCTCATCCTTGAGGCCTTTGGTGCCTTAGTAGCGGGTAGAAAGACCTTTTCTTTTTCGGTAACCACTCTCTACGTTCTTTTCCTCTTCATCTTTGCCGGGGTTTCCCCCCTTGTCTTTTTTGGAAGCCGTGTCTTGACTCATCAGCTCTTTGACCTCCTTCCAGGAGAAGTACGGGGTATTACCCCCCTTTTTCTCTCTTCCCTCTGCCTCCTTTTTCCGGTGAGCTTCATCCATGGAGCGCTCTTCTCTCTGGCTTGTCGACTTTTGGGGGAACACTCGGGTGACTCCACCCTGATAGGAAAGGTGTACGTTTTTGAGACCCTGGGAACTCTTTTGGGAGGAGTACTCTTTACTTTCGTCCTTTCTCTGCACTTTCTTCCCTCTGACATTGTCTTGGTTGTGAGTTTCCTTCACCTGGGAGTGGGTAACCTTATAGCCTTCCTTGAACCCTCTGCTTTGTGGGGAATACGCCAGGGTGCGAAGGTGGCCCTTGTGGGACTGGTAATCCTTCTTTTCCTCTTTGCCCCCCTCTCACGCCTTCTGCAAGAATCATCTCTCAAGAGACAGTGGCTGGGATACGATCTTGTGCACTACCAAAACACCCCCTACGGCAACCTCCTTGTCCTTCACCGCCAAGGAGAGTACACCATCCTCTACGATGGTCAACCCTTCATCACCATTCCTTTTCCCGACACCGCTACCCTGCAAGAGTTCGTCCACCTGAGCCTGAGTGCTTCTTCGTCTCCTCGAAGAGTTCTCCTTTTGGGAGGGGGGCTGGGAGGAATGCTTTGGGAGGTTCTGAAGCATCCTGTAGAGCGTGTGACTTGTGTGGAGCTTGATCCCTACCTTCCTGAGGTACTTCGGCGGTTTTCCACCCCTCTCGCTGAAAGAGAACTTCAAGATCCCCGGGTCCAAGTGGTGTGTTTGGACGGGCGGCGATACCTTGCTCAAACCCAAGAGGAATTCGACTTCATAGCCCTGGGTTTTCTCACCCCGGAGACGCTTCAGGTGAACCGCCTCTTCACCAAGGAATTCTTTGCCCTTCTTCGACTTCGACTCTCACCCCAAGGGATTGTGGCCATTCCATTTCCTGGTTCTTCGGTGTACGTGGGAGAGGAGCTTGCCGATCTCAACCGCAATCTTTACTACACTCTTAGGGAATGTTTTTCCAGCGTTGCTGTTATTCCGGGTGACTTCCACCTCTTCCTTGCGAGTGGAGGAGACCTCGTCCTTTCCCCTTCCCTTTGGTATGAGTGCCTAAAAGAGCGAGGGCTTTCAGGGGGAATTTGGTCCCCCTCGTACCTCAATTACCGGCTCCAACCTTACCGCCAGAGGTGGCTTGAGGGTATCCTCAAAGAGAAAGTAGTATCACCAAACAGCGACCTTAACCCTCGGGGGTTTTTCTACGCTCTCCTCTATTGGGGGAGGATGTTTTCACCTCCGGTGGCAACGGCCCTCCATTTCCTCGACCATCCTTGCTTTTTCCTCCCTTTCCTTTTGGCCTTGGGTGCTATCTTTGTAGGCATTATCCGAGCGCGAAAGCGTTCCAGGGCCGTCTCCTTTGCCATTTGGACAAGTGGCGTCACCGGGATGGCGTTCGACCTTTTGGTGCTCTTTCTCCTCCAGTGCTTCTTCGGCTTTGTGTACCAGGCCACAGGCTCCATTGTGGCTGCCTTCATGGGAGGGACACTGTGGGGAGGGAACTGGGGAGTGCGCACTCTTGAAAAAAAGAGGGCCTTCCCCGTGTTCCTCCTTTTGGAGGAGTTTATCCTTTTGCTTTTGGGGGTACTCTACCTTGCTGGGTTTCTCGGACTGCTTGCCCAGCACCTCTTGAGAGATCTTCCCCTTGTGGCTCTTTTGGCCGCCTTGGCCTTTTTTGGAGGGATGACTTCCGGAGCCCAATTCCCCTTGGCCTCGGCCATCCTCCTTGAGGAAGAACCTCATCCTGGAAAGGTGGGAGGAAACCTCTATACCCTTGAGCTTCTGGGTGGATGGTTAGGGGGATTGGCCATTTCCTTAGTCCTCTTTCCTCTTTGGGGCTTGAGAGGGACGATACTTTTTCTTGTCCTCCTCAAAGGGGGGAGTGCAGCGTCCCTTTGGGCGCTTCGTTCTACCCAATCCCCAAAAGGAGCCTGAGGAATGGAGTTCTTCGTGAAAAGTACCGGTTGGTTCTTCCTGGGATTGGCCAATGCCTTTGGGCCTTGCCTTTTTCACACCTTTGTGTTTCTCCCCTTCCTCAGCCTGACGAGGAGGAAATGCTCTGAGAGCCTTGCTGAAGTACTCTATTTCTCCCTTGCCCGTTCCGGTACCTACATCGCCTTGGGGGCCTTGGCTAGTGTCGCCGGACGGATGGTTCGCTTCTTTTTCAGTCCCTCTCTTTTTCTTCTCTTTCGCTTCCTTTTGGGGGGATTGCTTCTGGGAGTGGCCCTTGTGGTTCTTTTGGAGGGGGAGAGTCACTTCTGTCGACGACTCGCCTCCCTTTTCGCCAAAGCTCCAGGAAGAACAATGGGACCCTTTGGGGTGCTCACGGCCTTCACCCCCTGTCCAGTATTTTTGGGTCTTCTTGTAGAGGTGATGGGTCAAGGAAGGGTGCTCTACGGCCTCACAAGTAGCGCCCTCTTTGCCCTGGGAACAGTTCTTTCTCCTCCTCTTCTTTTTGGACCCCTGTGGGGAGCCATACAGAACCGCTTTCCCAAAAAATACCGGGCCATTCTCGGGTATGTAAGTGGCCTGGTACTCTTTGGCTATGGACTACGCCTTCTTTTGAGTGGAATCTTGCCTTAAGGGAAGTCCTGTGGTTACAAAACTCAAAGAATGCCTAAAAGGTGCGGAATACCTTATTCCCTGGTCTTGCTTTTCTTACAAAGCGTGATACAATGAGTCATCTTCCAAAAAGAGGCGTTGACGTTGCCCTTCCCTTACATTCTGAGAAAACCTGAACCACTCGACATAGGGGAGCTCATCGTAAAGGCTCTGTGGCGATGGGGGAAGAAGGACTGGCGGAAGATTTTCTTTCTTTGACGAGTGTTTTTGCGCTTTCTCAGGGCAAAAATATGGCGAGAATGGCAAAAAAGGCACACGCAAGGAAGGATCCCTCTTGTTTTGGCCATCAGCCCCACGATGCACTGCAACTACAGTTGCTTGGGGTGTTACTCCCGAGGAAGAAGTGCTTCTTCTGAGCTTTCGACCGCCGAACTTGACACTCTCCTTGAGGAAGCAGAAGACTTTGGTATCCCCGCAGTGGTAGTCACTGGAGGAGAACCATTTTTATGTTCTGACTCGGTTTTTCTGATCCGAAAACACCGAAACTTCCTTTTTGTGGTGATCACAAACAGCTCTTGCGTTCCTTTGGATGTGGCCTCTGAGATCTCTCAAAGCGGCAACGTGATTGTCCTTCTCAGTATCGAAGGAAACCAGGTGGAAACCGATGATCGACACGGAGAAGGAACTCATGCTCTTTGTCTTCGTGCTATGGACAACTTAAAGGCCTGTGGTGTCCTCTTTGGTTTTGCAGCTACAAATACTCGAGAGAACGTGGAAACCTTAGTTTCTGAGACCTTTATCGATCAAATGGCAGCTTAAGGATGTACTTTGGGATTCTTCACCGAGTATGTTCCCTGTGGTGACCATCCCCGCCATGATTGGGTCCTTGACCGGGAATCTCGAGAGCAATTTCGTCAAAAAGTTCTCGAGCTTCAGGCCCGAAAATCCCTCGTGCTCATTCAATTTCCCCATGATGAGTATGGAAAGGCAAACCTTTGCTCTGCTGCAGGAGTGGCTTCTTTCCATGTCAACTCTCAAGGAGGCGTGGAACCCTGTCCTTTCTCTCCGTACTTTGTGGACAACATACGGCAGGAGGGTCTATGCCAAGCCTGTGGGTCATCCTTTTTGGAGTCGATCCGATGTCAACCGGCACTTCTTCGGCGAAGTGAGTATGCCTGTGCTCTTTTCGAGCATCGGGAGGAAATAATCCAACTCCTGCACCATATGGAAAAGGGCCAGAGGCGGGAAACCGTCACCAAGGCTTAGGGTTTCGTTGCCTCTATTGTGGGGGATCAGCACGTTCCCTTTCCATGACAAATCTGGTACACCCTGGTACCATGGCACTAGTGGCGAGGGGCGGGGTTTTTTGGGGAAAGGCCAAACCCGGGGCAATTCCGTATTCTCGTACCCCGACAGTGGTGGCAGCAATCGGTACCGTTGCAGTGGGGACCTCTTTTTCTCTGTAGTGGTAAGGAAACAAGCGCCTGCCTCCTTTGATCTTTTCCAGGATTGTTATACCCCTTCTTTTCGCCCTCTCGCAAGCCTCGACAAGCCTTTGGGAGGAGAGCAAGAAGTGGAGAGGTGGGCACGGTATAATTGAACTGAGATCTGATCAAAATTTCTTAGGGGAGGGATACACAATGCCCAAAATCTTTCGACCCCACTGGGAATCGATTAGGGAGCACGAGCTTCCCTCTTGGTATGAGGAGGCAAAGTTTGGGATTTTCATCCACTGGGGATTGTACTCGGTGCCGGGATGGGCTCCCACCACAGGCGAGTTGGGGACCATCCCCTGGGAAGAGTGGTTTGTCAAAAACCCTTATGCCGAGTGGTACGAGAACACCCTCCGTATTTCTCAAAGTCCTACCTTTGAGTACCATCGAAGAACGTATGGGGAGAAGTTTCCCTACGAGGGCTTTGCCGAGCTGTGGCGGGCAGAAAGATGGGACCCAAAGGAGTGGGCGCAGCTTTTTTCCAGGACAAAGGCTCGGTATGTGGTTCTCACCACCAAGCATCATGAGGGGTTTTGCCTTTGGCCAAGTGAGTATGGGGACTTCGGCGTGAAAAGTAAGGGTCCCAAAAGAGACATTGTGGGGGAACTCACCGAGGCGGTACGAAAGGAGGACTTGCGGATGGGGCTTTACTATTCTGGACTCTTAGATTGGCACTTCAGCGAAGAACCGATCCGGAATATTAAAGATCTGTGGACCCTCTACCCGCAGACTTACTCGTACGCCGATTATACCTACAATCAGTGGAGAGAGTTGATCCGGCGGTACCATCCTGACATTCTGTGGAATGACATCGGCTGGCCCAAGAAGGGTGAAGATCTTTTGACCTATCTTTTTGCCTTTTACTACAATTGCCATCCTGAGGGAGTGGTGAACGATCGCTGGACCGTTCCCCCTTCAAGAACACCAGAATGGTGTGACTACCGTACAGCCGAGTACACCCTCAACCGCCCCCAGGAGATCGTTCCTTACAAGTGGGAATTCTGTCGGGGTTTAGGATATTCCTTTGGGTATAACCGCAACGAAGGGGAAGAGTATCTCCTCAGCGTGGAACAACTCGTTGAGATCCTTGCCGATGTAGTAAGCAAAAACGGTAACCTCCTTTTGAATATTGGGCCCTGTGCAGATGGTACCATTCCTGAACCCCAGGTCAAGAGACTTTTGGGTTTGGGGGAATGGCTAAAGATTAACGGGGAAGCCATTTTTGGTACCCGTCCCTGGGTGCGGGCGGAGGGAGTAAGTAGCAACGGAGTACCCTTGCGCTTTACAAGGAGAAATGACACCCTGTACGTGATTTACCTTGGAAGGATCGCCGAGAAAGAGGTGAAGCTGAAGGATCTCACCTTCCATCCGGGGGCAGTGGTGCGACTTCTGGGTTGGGATGCGCCCATCCCCTTTGCCACTGAGGGAAAACACCTTACCCTTCGAATCCCCGAAGCCTCTATACGGAGCCTTTCCTCTTACCCGGTTTTCGCCGTGACCCCTGCCCCTTGTGACTTCAAAAAAGAAGGGAGTCAATCATGAGTAAGTGAGTTCTGCAATATCTCGAGTACAAAAGGAAGGATTAGAGTCTAAGGTAGTGGTGTAAAAAGCATACCGGGACATGAGGGAAGGAGGTTACTTCCGGACGACCTCTCAGGACATTTGATGGTTTGACAAAATCAGCCACTTTGGGTTCCATGCGAAGTGAGAGAAAATCACATGCAAAGGAGGAACCCGCTGTGACCGACGATCTTAGCGTAGCACTGGGAGATTTCTTGCGCAAGAGGGGTGTCAAGACCGACTTCCCTCGAGAGGCTTTGTCCACCTTGGTCCACGTTATCATGGAAATCGAGGCCAAATAGAAGACCAGGTCCTCACGTTATGAGCGGACGATAAAAGGGATTTCTACCGTAACGGTTACCGGTTACGTCCTTGGGACACAAAGGTAGGATGCCTGGAGCTTAGGATCCCCAAACTCAGATGTGGTTTGTACTATCCAAGCTTCCTGGAGCCGCGGCAGAAGGCCTTGCTTTCCATTATCCAGGAGGCCTATGTCCATGGGGTCAGTACCTGCAAGGTGGAAGAACTGGTCGGTGCTTTAGGTTTGGGAGGCATCAGCAGAAGCGAAGTCTCACGGATGTATGCTGAATTGGATAAAGAGATAAGTACCTTCTTGAATCGACCTCTCACCGGCCATTATCCATATGTCTGGCTTGACGCCATGCATCTCAAGGTCCGCGAAGGTGGGAGGGTCGTTAACATGGCTTTGGTGACTGCCACCGGAGTAAAAGAAATGGAGAAACGGGAATTCCTTGGGTTGGATGTGGAGTTAAGCGAGAGCGGAGAATACTGGATGGAGTTCCTCCCTGGTCTGGTGGCTCAAGGTCTTGGTGGTATACTTCTGGTGATAAGCGAGGGTCTCCGCCAGGCGATCACCAAGGTATTGCAAGGGGTGTACCTGGTAGCATTGCCAGGTACACTTCGTGCGTAACCTCCTGGTGCATGTACCCAAGGCGGCCCAGCGGATGGTGGCGGCGATGGTGAAGACTATCTTCGCCCAGCTGGACCAGGCCACAAGCCAAGGCCCAACTGGCTCGGGTAACAGATAGCCTCCATTCCCGGTATCCCAAAGTGGCTGAGAGGCCTTGGGCTGTGGAGGAAAAGGCCTTGACTTATATGGCTTTCCATCCAAGCATTGGCGCCAGATCTATTCAACCAATCCTTTAAAAAGGCTAAATGCCGAATTTGCCCAGCGGTTTGACGTGGTAGGGATCTCCCCCAACCGGGAAGCGGCGCTACTTTAGTCTGGCCTCCATGGCTAAGTTTTATGAGCAGAAAGTATTAACAAAGCAAGAACGGTGCTCCTTGCCGCCAGAGAGCCTCATAGTTAACCTTGGTAACTTACCTTCGCATGAGAACCATTTTTACGCCACTTGACGGGATACGACCCAAGATAGAGTCCTTTCACCCATAGGCATCCTGCAAGGGCAAAACGCCTCCTTTGATCTTGAGGTGCTCAGGGGCCCCTTTTCTTTTCCTCTCTCCTTCTGGAGCTTGGTTTTCTTTGAGATTTACCTTCCCCCTTGAGGGACCTCTCTGTGTATCGTCTCAACCTCTGTACCAGTGCTGACACCAGCAAGCTCAAAAGTATTGCCAATGATCTGAGTGTCTTCTTTTTGAAACCTGGATATAGTGCTGCACATACCTTCTCACTAACTCCACATCAAACTCCTTGAACATTTTCCCCACGGGAGTGAAGTGGTACTGACTCAGGAGGTAGTGTATCTTTCTTTCACAGACATTTTCCATTGTCTGGTGCGGTCTCTTGACTTTTGGTGATGATACGTTATAAAATTTTTGCGCAAACATTTTATAAAATGGGAGGAAAGGATGAAAAACAGAAAAGGACCTACAATTAGCGATGTAGCCGAGCTGGCAGGAGTTTCCGTGTCTACCGTATCTCATGTGCTGAATAGAACCCGCTTTATTTCTCCCGAGACCGAGAAACGCGTGCTTGAGGCCATTAGAGCTCTTGGTTACCAAAAGAGCCTTATTGCTTCTGCAATGCGAAAACAAAGCCTCCAAGTGGTGGGCTTTGTAGTTTCGCAACTTCACAACATCTTTTGGCTTCGAATCATTCGTTCCCTCGAATTTCACCTCTCTCAGGCTGGATACCATCTCTTTTTAGGATGTAGTTACGGGAAGCCTGAAAGAGAGATTGAGCTTGTGGAGATGATGCGCCAGAGCGGTGTCGGGGGTGTTATTATAGCCACATCTTTGCACTCTTTAGCAGATGTCAACATGCCTCAGGTCCTCAAGGAAGAATTCGTAAACTTTCTTAAAGAACGAGCCGTTTTCGTTGATACCGCTCCTATTGACGGAGATTTTGATTTCGTGGGGGTGGATAATGAGAAGAGTGCGTATTGCCTTACGAACATTCTTCTAGATGCCGGATACAGCATCCTTGGGATGATCAATGGGGAACCTACAGTGCTCACGGCACGAGAACGAGCTACAGGATTTTGGCGTGCTCTTCAAGAAAGGAACCTCGAAGTATGCGAAGAACACATTTTTTTAGGGTCAGACTTGGGTAGGAAAACCGGCATAGAAGGAGCCCAGAGGTTATTGAGTCTTCCCAATCCTCCGGAGGCAATTTTTCTTGCCAGTGGCAATATCACTATTGGATTCCTCGAGATTGCCCGGGACAGAGGGATTCGTATTCCTGAAGATATGAGTGTGGTTGCTTTTGATGATATTGAATGGACACCAGTTATTACGCCATTTCTCACTTGTGCCATACAACCGGCTTGGGATATAGGTGAGAGAGCTGTTGGTCTTCTCTTAGAGAAGTTGCGAAAAGGCGGAGAAAGGAGCCTCCAAGAGACTCGCTTGAAATGCAAGATCGTAGTGCGAAGTTCGGTGAAACTGAAATCATCAGGGGGTTAAAGTCGATGGATTTGATACGATTTTGCCAAGTTCACCTTGATTTTCATACCTCTCCTTTTATTTTCGACGTTGGCCAAGAATTTGACCCTAAAGAGTTCTCTACTCTCAAGTTACGGCAGCATGTATCTGCTGTGTTGTGTACACGCAAATTGCTCATCTCTTGTTCTCAATGCATCGGAAATGGGTTTATCCAGTCTATAGAAGCGTCATTCAAGCGTGCATCAAAAGACTTCTCCCCTCTCCTTAGGGTTTCCAATTTTCCCTCTCTTGGTGAAACCACCGCTCTTAGGCAGGGGGAATTCTTTGGTGCTGCATCTTCTTTGCTATCCTGCTATTCGTAAGGGTAAAGTCGATATGGCGGGGGATTTGTTCCCTTAACCAACGGTGAGTTTGGGAATGGGTGAAAGACCAAAGGGGGTGAGATGTGTTCTTGAAAATCATGTCCTTCCTTTTAGCCGGGATGGCGGGTGTGTCCATTTCATGGTACCTGAGGTGAAGGGACATCAAATGGTTGTAATAGGGTAAAAGGAGGAGGTAGAAGAAGGTGAAAATTGAGAGGTTGTTTGTAATTCTTCTGGTGGGGATAGTGTTAGGTTGTTGGTGTGTTGTTGCTTTTGCTCAGCCTCGCGAGCAGACATTGATCCACGACATGCTTGGCAGCGTGGTAGGTACACCTGATGACTTCAATACTTGGGTGGGTTGGAAATGGCCACACAGGGGATTACACCAATATTGCCTGGAGCCGTTGTGGATTGCCGAACCTGCTACCGGTGAGATATTGCCTCTGCTTGCCAAAGAATGGCCACCGTTGTACAACGAAGACTTCACGAAAATGACGATCCATCTTCGAGAGGGCATTACCTGGAATGACGGCGTACCGTTTACTGCTGATGACGTTGTCTTTACCATTGAGCTTCACAAGAATACCCCGGGGTTTCTTATGTCTGGGCCCATGGCTGAATATGTGAAAGAGGTTCGAAAACTTGACGACTACACAGTTGAAATAGAGCTTACGAAGCCCAACTCTCGATTCCACGCCTATCTACTCGACCGATGGGGTGCTCTAAGACCAATGCCGAAGCATATTTTCGAAAAAGTTGAAGATCCCCTGAAGTTCAACTTCAACCCTCCAGTAGGTACTGGACCATACAAGCTGCATTCCTATGATCCAGCAGGATACTGGACTACTTGGGTTAAGCGAGAAGATTGGGACCACAGTGCGACAGGAAAGCTCTATGGAGAACCAAAACCCATGTACATCACTGCCCGTGAGTTCGTTTCAGAAGAGGCCAGGATTCTTGCCCTTATGACAGGTGAGCTTGACATGGTGTACCTCTCGGTCGAGGGCATGAAAGCGGTGATGAAGGCACCGCATGTAAGAACGTGGCGACGCGAATGGCCTTGGAACTGCAATATCGATCCCTTTGTGCCAGGAATCGTCTTCAATAACCTCAAGCACCCTTACAACATCAAAGACGTACGATGGGCTCTTGCTCTGGCGATCAACATTGAGGAGTTCATGAGTGTAGCTGTGGACTTCATGGTTCCTGCGAGCCCAATCCACATCCCTCCTGTTCCAGCTTATAAGAAAGCCTACTTTGAGCCAATGTACGAGTGGTTAGTGAACTTTGAGCTCGACTTGGGCAATGGAGAGAAGTTCAAACCCTTCGATCCTGAGGTTCCACGTAAACTCGCAGAAGCTGCGAAAAAGAGAGGATACCCTGTTCCAGAAGATCCTGAAAAGATCAAGGAAATCTTTGGCATTGGGTGGTGGAAGTATGCCCCCGACGTTGCTGAGAAGCTTTTGGTAAAACACGGATTCCATAAGGACGAATTTGGTAGATGGCATCTTCCTGATGGAACTCTTTGGACCATTCAGCTATTGGGTACTTCCGACTCTGCGACTTTCGAGCATAGGACCATGCTGGGAGCAGCTGACCAGTGGCGGAAGTTTGGTATAGGCGTAGAAACCTGGACTCCGGTAGCGTTCCAGACTCTGAACTTGCTTGGCGAGTTCGATGTCACGACCACGTGGGCTGCGAACGAGCCATGGGGTGCTGGTGTTGACCTCTACCGCACGCTCTGGCCCTTCCATTCCTCGCAGGTGAGACCAATGGGTGAGTACGTTGCCGTTGGTCCAGGTGGTGCTGCACGTTGGTCGGATCCTCGAATGGATGATATCATCGAGCAGATGGAGAGAGTTGATATAGCAAAGGAGGATGAAACCATTGCACTTGGTCTCGACGCCCTTAAGCTTCTCGTTGAAGAAATGCCCACGGTTCCCATATACGGTGGTGTTGCTTTTCTTGCGTGGAGTGAAATGTACTGGATGAACTATCCGGGGGCGGAGAATCTGTATCCTAATCCGTGGCACTGGTGGCCCAACTTTAAGCTAACCTTGCCCTTCCTAAAACCTGCAGAAGAGTAAAAGGCAAGCCCCTGCCTT
>FMJZ01036959.1_pt1 | contig 16476 bp, 14 predicted proteins | sample 1987881 | NCBI WGS metagenome assembly FMJZ01 (sample SAMEA4378227, study PRJEB15110) | soil metagenome | biome: soil; feature: Field; material: Soil | place: India | collected 2015-03-11 | depth 0 m | reverse complement strand
TGGCTTTTGTTGGGCATGCTGTTCCGCAGACGCCGCAGCCTTTGCATAAGGCTTCTATTACGTGTGCGACTGTTTTGCCTTCTTTCTCCAGCATTTCAATCGCGCCGTAGGGGCAGAGATATTCACAGATTCTACATCCACTACATAAATCTTCATCTACCCTTGCCACAATTCCTTCCATTTCAAGAGTCTTTTTCGAAAGGATTGTGGCTGCCCGCGCGGCTGCTGCACATGCTTGTGAAATGCTTTCTTCTATGAACTTGGGGGAATGAGCCATGCCACAGAGGAAGACGCCGTCGGTTTGGAAGTCCACTGGGCGAAGCTTCATATGCGCTTCTAAGAAGAAGCCATCTTTTGTCAGCGGCACTTTGAGCATTTCAGCTATTTGCTTGTTGTCTGGATTTGGAATGGTGGCTGCACTTAAAACGACAAGGTCTGGCTCAATTTGAACTTCCTGCTTTAACACTGGCTCCCAGAAGGCGACTTTAAGCTTGCCCCCAGCGTTTGTGACTTTTGGCTTTTTCTCATCGGAATAGTTTATGAAGAGCACGCCTTTTGCCGCTGCTTCGCGGTAATATTCCTCTTTAAACCCATAGCTTCTAACATCTTTATAGAGGACGTAAACCTCAGCCTCTGGGTTTAACTCTTTGATTTTCAAGGCGTTTTTAATAGCTTGTCCACAGCATATACGCGCACAGTTTGGGCGCTCTTCTGTTCTTGCGCCAACACATTGAATCATGACAACTTTTTCGGCGTTGAATTCGCCTTTGGCGATTTTCTCTTCCAATTCGTGTTGGGTTACAACCCTCGGGTCTTCGCCATACAAGTATTCTTTCGGTTTGTATTCCACGGCACCCGTGGCAACTATCACTATGCCATGTTCTATTTGCCTTTCTTCACCGTTGCTCAGCCTTATTTTAGCTTTAAAATTGCCGACGAAACCGCTTACTTCAGTAACTTCTGCGCCGAGGTAAACATGTATCCTATCGTTTTTCATAACAGCCTTAACAAGTCTCTGCAGATGCCTTTGCGGGTCTTCGCCTTCAAGCAAATAATAGATTTTCCTCAAGTGTCCGCCAAGCTTTTTTTCGCGTTCTACAAGGTGAACTTCGAAGCCTTGATTAGCCAGTTCCAACGCGGCGGTCATCCCTGAAACTCCACCGCCGATAACCAAGCCTACAGGAGTAACGTTTACTGTCGGGTTCTTTAATGGTTTTAACAGCCTAGCTTTTGCGACAACGGAGCGAACCAAATCTTTGGCTTTTTCCGTTGCCTCCTTCGGCTCGTGCATGTGAACCCAACTGCATTGGTCTCGGATGTTCGCCATTTCAAACAAGTATGGGTTTAAACCCGCTTCGCGGACGGTTTCCCTAAACAGCGGCTCATGGGTTCGCGGCGTACACGAAGCCACAACAACACGGTTCAGCTTATACTCCTCAATTTTTTCCCTAATCCTTTTTTGGGTGTCATCGGAGCATGTGTAAAGGTTGTCTTCGGCATAAACAACGTTTGGAAGCTTCTTAGCGTATTCAACAACTTCTGGAACGTTCACTATGCCGCCGATGTTTATGCCACAATGGCATATGAAAACCCCTATGCGGGGTTCTTCTTGGCTCACATCCTTTTCAGGCGGATACTCCTTAACAGCGATAAGCTTACCTCTTTCCGGAGCGATTATTGCCATGGCTTTTGCTGCAGCAGCACTTGCCTGTGCAACGCTTTCCGGAATATCCTTAGGCGAACTGAAGGCGCCGCAAACATATACGCCGGGTTTAGATGTTTCCAACGGAGTGAAAGCGTTTGTCTGACAGAAGCGGTACTTGTTAAGTTTTATGCCTAGCGTTTCAGCCAGTTTTTCCACGTTTTTTGGCGGCTGCATCCCAGTGGAAAGCACCACCATGTCGAACTCTTCAATTCTCGGAGTTTCATCTTCCTCAACATAGTGGACGAGCAAATTGCCAGTTGCTGGATCTTCAGTTATGCTTGCAACCCTTGAACGCACAAACCTTATGCCATACTCCTCTTGAGCCCGCTTATAATAGGCGTCAAACTCTTTTCCATAAGCCCTTATATCCATGTAAAGAATTGTACAGTCCAGTTTTGTGGGAACATGCTCCTTAGCGATAATTGCCTCTTTAATGCTGTACATACAACACGCCGCTGAACAATAGTTATTTCCAAGCTGAGCATCCCGCGAGCCAACGCACTGGACAAAGGCAATTTTACGCGGAATCTCTCCATCAGAAGGCCTCAAAACAATCCCGCCGTAAGGGCCGGAAGCACTTAGGATACGCTCAAACTCTATGCTTGTGACAACGTTTGCGTATCGCCCATACCCATACTCGCTTTTAAGCCTTGCATCGAAAGGCTCAAAGCCTGGAGCCAAAATAACAGCGCCTACGTTTAGGACTATTTCGCTGTCTTTTTGGTCGTATTCAACAGCGTTTGCCTTGCAAACTTCTTGGCATGTCCTACAACCGATGCATTTTTCACGTTCTATTTTGAACTTTAACGGAACTGCTTGTGGAAATTCAACGTAGACGGCGCTTCTATCCGTTAAGCTTTTGTTGTAGGTGTCTATGGCTTCCACTGGGCATTTTTGTGCACAAAGTCCGCAGCCATTGCATTTTTCTTCGTTTATGTAGCGGCTTCTCTTTCGAACTTTCACTTCGAAGTTTCCAGCTTCTCCGCTTAAGCCTAAAACTTCGCTGTTCGTAATCAACGAAATGTTAGGATGCCTTCCAGCAGCAACAAGTTTAGGCGCCAAAATACACATGGAACAGTCGTTTGTTGGAAAAGTTTTGTCAAGCTGAGCCATAACGCCTCCAATACTGGGCGACTGATCCACCATATACACTTTGAAGCCAGAATCCGCCAAGTCCAAAGCAGCTTGTATTCCAGCCACTCCGCCGCCGACAACCAGAACTGCGCCAACTTTTCCTTCAGCCATCTCTTATCGCACCTCCAAAGCCTTGTATAATGGTGTATAGCCTTCAACCCTGTCTAGGGCTATCATGCCTTTTCTCCGCATGTTTGTTATATGCCGAAGCACAGCAAACGGTTTAATTCCAAGAATTTGAGCTAACTCCTTAACGGAGCGAGGCTTAGTCCTTGTCAAATAGTGGATTTTATAGCGAATGAACTCAGCCCTAACAATATCATCCAACAAAGCGTCAAACTCTTCTTCAGGTATTTTCTCGCCATAAGCGTTCATGAATTCGGTTAACTCTTCCTCTCTTCCAAGTAAAACACGAAGCCTAAAGGCTGAAGCTGCTTCCTTTGCCGCTGTAAGATTGGCTACAATCTCTTCCCTGCTTAACGAAGAGTTTCCAAGCTTCCAAACCTCTTCAGAGAACTCCTTAGTGTAATGACTGAAGCTTTTGTCCTCCAATGGCGAGACCAGTAGGAGCTTTAACCTTTCAGGCTCAAGTCCGGCTAAAGCCAGCAGCTTCTTCAACATTTTAACTGCGCGTTCAGCGTGGAGGTTTCCGTCAACAAAGTGGCAGTCTGGAGGCTTACACCCAACAAGCAACACGCCTTCGGCTCCGTTGGCAAAAGTTTCCAGAACCAGCGCCGGGTCCATCCTTCCAACACACATAACGCGGATAATGTTAACATTATAGGGAACACGCATTTCCTCCTCACAGAAGGCCCAGTTACACATGAAACAAACAATTTTTGGCGGGTTGGACTCCATTCTCATTTCACCTCTCCAAGGCTGTTAAAACCATTGTTAGAATCTGCTCGTTGGAAAGCTTCTTCATGGTTATGGCTTTTTCTGGACAACGAGCCGCACACAATCCACAGCCCTTACAAAGCTCCTCATTCACTTGGGCTACACCCTTATCATTCTTTTTAATGGCATCCACTGGGCAGATGACTGCGCAGACGTTGCATCCAACACATTTGCCCTCGTCAACAACAGCCTTGTCGCCATCGCATAAGTCCATGCTTGCAAGGCACTCTGCACATGGTCCGCATCCAAGACAGCGGAAAGCCTCAAATCTTGCTTGACGCTTAAGTTTTTCAAGATACTCCCTTGCCTCTTCAAAACTTAGGTGGGGCTTCTCTATTGGAGCGTCATATCTCCGCTCTTTCTTCTCCAGCAATTGCCAATCCTTAACCCAAGTAGTCTCTTCAATTTTCTCTTCTTTTCTGTCCTTCCGCAAGTCCTGCCCGGTCAAATAGCGATGTATGGAAACAGCCGCTCGTTTTCCAGCACCAACAGCCTCAATAATGCTTGCCGGTCCAGTGGCTATATCCCCTCCGGCAAAAACTCCGGGAACGTTGGTTTCCATTGTTAATGGGTCCACTTGTACTGGCGGTCCCCTTTTCTCTTTGCTTAAAAGCTCTGGCGGTAGGCTTGATGTTTCAGCTATTTGCCCAAGGGCTGGAATAACCATGTCCACCTCGTACTGGTGTTCCGAAAAGGCTATGGGAATTGGGCGCCTCCGTCCAGATTCATCTGGTTCGCCGAGGCGCATTCTCAAACATTCAACAGCCTTAACCCTTCCGTTTTCGCCTATAATCTGTTTCGGCGCCACTAAAAAGTAGAATTTGATTCCGTCTTTCTCAGCTAATTCCACTTCATGAGGAAGGGCTGGCATCTCTTCGCGAGACCGTCTATAAAGAATCATAACCTCTTTTGCACCAAGTTTCTTGGCGGTTCTAGCAGCGTCTATGGCTGTGTTGCCGCCGCCGACAACGGCAACCCTTTCGCCGATGGCTATCTTCTTTCCAAGAGCTATAGCTTTCAAAAAATCCACAGCGTTTACTACGCCTTCCAAGTCTTCGCCGGGCACGTTTAGCTTCATGCCAAGTTGTGTTCCAATGGCGATGAAAACTGCTTTATAACCATCCTTTTTCAAGCTTTCAACGGTTATGTCCTTTCCAAACTCCACGCCAGTTTTGATTTCAACGCCTAAATCTTTTATGTAGGCTATTTCGTTAGCTACAACAAACTTTTCTAGGCGGAAGTCTGGTATGCAGTAGCACATCATGCCGCCAGGTTCAGCCATCCGCTCAAAAACTGTGACGGGATAGCCCAGTTTTGCAAGTTCGTAGGCTGCGGTCAACCCTGCTGGTCCAGCGCCTATTATGGCAACTTTGTCGCTATACTTTTTAGGCACTGGCTCAGCTGAAACTCTTCCCTGTTCCCGCTCGATGTCTGCCACAAGCCTTTTCAATGCGCGTACAGCTACAGCTTGGTCAAGGTTTACTCTTGCACAAGCGTCTTCACATGGGCTGAAGCAGACCCTTCCACAGATGGCTGGAAAAGGCAAATCTTTCCTTATAACTTCCACAGCTTCCTTGAATTTGCCTCTTTGAATAAGAGCAACGTAAGCTTGGACATTAACATGCGCGGGACATGCTGCTCGACAAGGCGGTAGTTTCCTTACCTCTTGTAAGGTTTTTTCAGTCAAACCTATCAGCCTTCTTAGAAGCTAATTTGAAGGGTGAACCCAATATATTAAGCCACCTAAATTAAACTTGACATAAATATAACCTAAATTTGTAATAAAAAGGGGGAGTTAGAGGCTATTCACGGAGTCTGCCCTCAAGCTTGCCAACCCACTTGTTATATTCCCTGGAACTTAACAGGCTTTTGAGTTCATCTTCCAGCGTCAAAGAGTTTTTGGGTTTAATCTCTATAATCCAACCTTCGCCGTAGGGATCTTCATTTATCAAGTAGGGCTTGTCCCTCAAATTTTCATTAACCTTAACTATTTTGCCGCTTACAGGAGCGTACAAGTCGAACATAAACATCCAGGTTTCAGCCACACCGAAGGGCTCCATTTTGGCGATTTCCTTCCCAACGGGTTCGGTCATTATGTTTGCAATGCCTTTAAGATGCCTCTGAGCGTAGTCTGAAACACCAACACGGATGTTTCCTTCAGGAGTTATTTGAGCCCATGTATGCTTAGGCGTGTACAGTAACCGTTCAGGTATCGCTAAAAGCTCTTCACGTTTTGTGGTTGGAATACCCTCAGCCCGCATTAGCTCTTCTAGACGTAGTCTTATAGCTTCTGATACGAATTCAGATATGCTTCTGTAGCGCCCTGTTCTGAGGGCTTTCTCAATCTCTTTAATCAGTTCTTGCCTGATGCTTACGGTTTTCCATTCAGACATTTTCCATCAACCTCATTTACATGTGCGTGATATATAGAGTAAATCGAAAAATATATATCTAACGCAAATAGAAAATATAGAATAAATAAATGTGTTAAAATATATACCATAAATAGAGGGATATCTTTGGAAATTAGAAAAGTTCAAAGGGTTGGACGTTCAACGATGACTGTTTCACTTCCAAACGATTGGGTTAAAGAGCACAGCCTAAAACCCAGCGACCTCCTATTCATATTGCCTGAAAGAGACGGCTCCCTAAAAATAATGCCAAGGCATATAGCCCAAAGAGAAGAAGCTGAAGAATACATTGTGAATGCAGATGCATGTGACGAGCCGGGCATGCTGGAAAGGATAATTGTGGGAGGCTACATCCTTGGACGCGACGTTATACGCGTAACCTCCACGAGTCGTATAGCCAAAACCCACATAGACGAAGTGAGAAGAATCGTCCAAAAACTCATTGGATTAGGCATTCTTGAAGAAACGCCGAAAAACATACTTTTACAGTGCTCCATCGACGCGACAAAGTTTAAACTTGACATGCTTATTAGGCGGTTGGCACTCATTGCTTCAACAATACTGTCTGAGGCAATGCAAGGCTTCAGAGATAAAAACTACGACCTCGCGGAGGAAGCCATAGCCCGCGAAGATGAAGCGGACAAAATCTACTATTTGGCGGTGCGCCTACTCCTTTCTGCACAGCTAAAACCGGCGATAGCCGAAGAAGTCGGCATGGTGGACGTTATTTTCATACCTGCTGCAAGGCTTATACTGCAGTATTTAGAGCTTGTATCGGACTATTCGGAAGATTTAGCCAGAGAAGTGCTTGAAATGGAAGTTTACAGGAATAGACTGCCAGAAAAGGTTGTTGACAGAATATTTCACCTAAGCGAGTTAACCCAAACCATCTTCCAAAAGTCCATAGAATGCGTGTTCACAAGGGATTTAAAGGTTGCAAACCAGCTTCTGGAGATGAGAAAAACCATTGAAATAGACTCCAATAGGCTTATGCGCGAAGCCCCAGAAATTCCCTACATTCGGTCGATTCTCTCATGCCTAAGCAAGATCGCAGACAAAGGCGCAACAATCGCTGAAATAGCAATAAACAGAGCTTTAGAGGACCCAAGCAAATATGCGGAAAACGTGGTTAGAGCAGTGAAACACGTTAGAAGTTTGCCTATGACGATTGGAAAGGATTAGTTTTATCTTTTCATATGGCATATTTGTGCTATGCATAGAATAACAAAGGTTAAAAGGAATGAAGTAAATATTCTATTTAGATAGAGGAAGACGTCATGGATGATTTTGAAGAGGCAATTCGAAACATAGACGTCTTCTGCAAGGTTTTAGCCAAAAAACTGGTGGAAAGCCTGAAAGAAGAGGAGTCCAACAATGAAATTCCAATAGAGCCTATGGAGAAACTTTTAAGGAGAAAATATGTTATTGAGGAAAAATTTGAGAAAAACCCCACAGTGAAACATTTTATTCCGCTTCCCCACATTGAAGAACCCTTAATAGACATTTTCGAAGATGAAAACTATGTTAAAGTTTTAATGCAGTGCCGCTGCAAAGAACAACGAGTAACCCTGCACAAATACGATGATGGCTTGCAAATATGCTTAGAAAACACTTGCTGGAAGCTTAACCTCCCCGTCAAAGAGTTACAGACAGAAAACATAATTATGAAATGCAACAACAATGAAGCTTTAGAAGTTGAGATTCCAAAGCTGAGGACAACAACAAGCTAAAAAACTAAAAGCAATGTAATGGCTAAACGGTTACGCCTTTCTGTCTAATTCTTCTTCGGCAAGCCTCCTCCTCAGCGCATTTTGCACAAGTGTAGATGACGTCAAACTCGCTTTTCAAAGGATTTTCAGGATTAACAATGAAAACGAAGCATTCTTCGCCCTTTTTGATGGTTCCTCCGCAGCAAAAGCATTTATGTTCTTTAAGGGCTGTAACCTTCATTCCGGCATCCTCAAAACCATATGCCTTATTGTCAGCTTTTAACACTTTCTAACAAAATTGAAAGAAAAGTTGTTAGAAAACGCTTGTAAAGGCATTTCAGCCTATTTTTTCCAGAACTTTGTCTATTTTCACTTTGTGGAAGTCTAATGCGAGTTCTTTTGGTTCCACGCCTAGGCTTAGGCTTAACAGTTCAGCATAGTGGATTATTGGCATGTTGTATTCCTCTTTGTATGTTGTTTTTATCAGCATTTGTCCAAGGTCCAGTGTTAAAAAGCAAAAGGGGCAAAGGGTTGATATGCAGTCTGCGCCTGCGCTATAGGCGTTTACAATTTTGTCTCTGGCTATGGCTAGCGCCACATCATCAGCGTAGCCTCTGAGAAGCCCGCCGCAGCATCTTAACTTGTTTTTATACCATATGCTTTTGGCGCCTAAAGCCTCAATTAAAGTGTCGAATATGCGGGGTCGTTCTGGATCATCAAAGCGTAAAAGTGCGCTTGGGCGTAGGAGGTGGCATCCTGAAAACGCTGCCACTTTAAGGTTTTTTAGGGGTTTGATGATGTTTTGTTTTAGGCGGTTTATGCCGACATCGTTCATTAAAACTTGTAGATAATGCTTAACCTCTTTGCTGCCTTTGAACTCTTTTCCAGCGTTTGCCAAAATCTTGTTTACGCGCTCTTTTAGTTCTGGCTTTTCTTTTAGTAGGCGGTTTGTCATTGCTAGGGATTCGAAGCATCCAGTGCAGAGGGTAACCATGTCTAGGTCTGCTTCTTCTGCGAGGCAGATGTTGTAGGCGGCGACTGCTAAGCTTGTTTCAAGGTCTATGGACTGTAATGGTGGAGGAGCACAGCATGTCATGTTTTCAAGGTCTATAAGTTCTATTCCAAGCTTTGTTAGGGCTTTTCTCGCTGAAAGTTCGTATTGGGGTTGTCGGGCTGGTATGGTGCACCCTAAAAATAGTGCGTAACTCGTCATTAAGATTCACCTTTCTTGAACAAGATTTTGTCGAATCCAGTGGCTGAAAGAATTTTTTTCAAGGCTTCGACGCCTGTGGGCTTTAGCGGTGGCAATCCATAATCTGCTCTTTTCTTTTCTAGGAATTTTGATATGGGGACTATGCGTCCTTCGCTCATAAGTCCAGCTGCGAACTCTGTATATATGGCTGGTATTTTTCCTTCTTGTATGGCGATGTTTCTCAAGGCGTATATTACATCTGCAATCTCCACTTTTTGGGGACAACGCTCTTGACAGTTGTAGCAGGAGGCGCAAAGCCAAATGGCGTCTCCAACGAGAACTTCGTCTCTTTGTCCGAGAAGGGCTAGCCGAATGATTTGTCGTGGATTGTAGCGGTCTGTTGTTTTGGCAACGGGACAACTGCTGGCGCATGTTCCGCATTGGTAGCAATAGGTGATGGTTTCTCCGCCCAGTCTGCTGGTAATCTCTCGTGCGAAGTCTATGGTTGAAGACTTTTCTGGTTTTTCCTCAGCCATTTTGTTCCCTCTACGTTTTGGTTTAGGCTAGTTGAAGAATTCCCAGCTTTTCCACTCTTTCAGTCATCATCCTTGCTGCTTCGGCAAACTTGTCGCCCTCAATGTAGACTAGGTTGAACATTTCAAGTCTTTCAGGTTCTATTCCATACGCTTTGAGCAGCGTTTTTGCCAATTCCACTTTTTTCTGGGTTTTTTGGCTTCCTACTTCGTAGTGGCATCCGTCGGGTTTGCATCCCACAACCATGACGCCTTGGGCTCCAGTCTTAAAGGCTTCGAGGATATGTTGAACTTGAACTATGCCCGTGCATGGAACCCTCAAGACTCTAATGTTTGCTGGATAGCTCATCATAGCCATCCCAGAAGAGTCTATGGCTGCGTTGCCGCATTCAGAACAGCTTATAGCCAGCACTAAGGGTTTAGACGTACCGTTAATGGACAACAAGGCTTTCATTTGGGCGGATATTTGATTTGGCTTTAGATGGCGAAGCTCTATGGCTCCCACTGGGCATGTGCCAACGCAGACGCCGCATCCCTCGCATAAAAGTTCAGAAATCCGTGCAACGAAATGCCCGTCTCCTTTAGGTTCGAGGGTTATGGCGCCATAGGGACATGTTACTGGACAGAACTCGCAGTCGCCACAGTAATCTTCGTTCACCACAGCCACTTTCAAGTCTTTGACAATTTTACCATTCATTAAGAATTTGGCTGCTTTAACGGCTGCTGAATGGGCGTGAAGCGAAGTTGTCGGCGCATCCTTTGGGAAGGTGGCGCCTCCACAGAGGAATATGCCTCTCCGCTTTGCTTCTGTGGGTCTAAGTTTGGCGTTGTATTCTTTGAAGAAGCCGTCTTGGTCTAGGTCTATGCCGAGGATTTCCGCTAATTCTTTCGCGTCTTCGGATGGAACCATGGCTGTGGCAAGCACCACAAGGTCTGCCTCCAACTCCAGAAGCCTTCTTAGCAGTTCATCTTCAACTTCTACAACCAACGTGTTTGTGGCTGGGTCATGGACTATTTCTGCGGGTCTTCCTTTGACAAATTTTACTCCCATCTCTCTTGCTCTTTCATAATAATACTCGTGTTCTCTACCAGTGGTTCTGATGTCTATGTAGCATATGGTTACATCTGTGTCTGAAAACGTCGACTTAATCAGCGTGGCATGTTTTAGAGATATCATGCAGCATATGCTCGAACAATACGGGTTCCAGCGTCTATCCCGCGAGCCCACACACTGGATGAAAACAATGTGTTTCGCTGGTTTTCCGTCAGAAGGTCTTACAATCCTTCCGTTTGTTGGACCGAAAGCGTCAAGCATCCGCGCTAATTCTAAATGTGTTACGACGTCTGGGTATTCGCCGTAATGATATTCTTTTATCACGCTTGGGTCGTACTCTCTAAAGCCCGTGGCTACGATTACGCTTCCAACGTTAAGGGTTAAGTGCTCGGTTTTCTGGTCTAATTCAATGGCTTTTGTGGGGCAAACTTCAACGCATTTGGCGCATTCATGGAACTTGCACGCTTCAGCGTCTATGGCGTAAACTGGTGGATAAACAAGCGGCTGGTTTATGTATATGGCTTTCCGCGTCTTAAGCTTAGCGTTATATTCATCTGGAACTTCCACTGGACAAACAGACGTGCACAAGTCGCATGCCACACACTTCTTTTCGTTAACGTATCTGGGTTCACGCTTTACGGTCACTTTGAAGTTTCCAGGGACTCCTTCAACCTTCACAACTTTAGAGTTTGTTAGAACGTTCAGGTTTGGAATTTCCGAGAATCCGGAACGGTAAACGCATTTTCTTGATGTTTGGGTTACAGTTTTAAGGTCTGTTAATGGAGACTGGATGCAAATGGCACAGTCGTCTGTTGGAAAGAAACGCACAGCTTTGGCTGCCAAACCGCCGAGGAAAGGCTCCTTCTCCACCAAATAGACTTGGAAACCCATGTCCGCCAAGTCTTCTGCTGCCTGCATTCCAGCTATTCCGCCGCCAATCACAAGAACGGATTTAACCGCTGGAAATTCAGCCTTCTCTATTGGTTCAAGAAGTTTAGCCTTCTCAATGGCTGCCAGAAGCATGGCTTTAGCTTTTTCCGTTGCTTCTGCAGGCGTGTCTCTGTGGGGCCATGCGCAGTGGTCTTTGATGTCTAAAACCTCTACAAGATAGGGGTTTAGTCCTGCTTCTTCCACGGCTTTTGCAATAGCTATTTCGCTGATTTTTGGAATGCTTTCTGCCACAACAACACGGTTTATCTTCTTTCCTTTAACTGCGTCCACTATGGCTTGGAGTCCTTGTCCCCGCCAGAACTCGCTGCTTCTTGCTACAAGTGCTACGCCGTTGACGGTTTTCAGAAAGCTTGTTAACGCTTCAAAGTCTAGGATTTTTGCGATTTGTCCTCCGCAGTCGGATAGGAAGACTCCAACCTTTGCTTCTTCCATCTTTTTCACCTTACCTTTTGAGCGTTTTGATAAGCCTTTTTTCGCTGTCATAAATTTCCACCTCTAAAGGCATTTGACCTACGGCAAAATGAGTTGCACACGCGAAGCATGGGTCATAAGCCCGAAAAGCCATCTCCACCATGTTTAATATGCCGTCGGTAACTTTGCCCTTTTTGATTAAGCCTTTAGCCGCGTTTCTAATGGACATGCAGATGCTTAGTGCATTGTTGACGGTGGCCACTATCAAATTGACTTTTTTAGCCAAAGCATTCTCGTCCAACTGATAATGATGTATAAGCGTGCCCCTTGCAGCCTCTACAATTCCGACGCCTTCTCCGGGTTTGCCAGGCTTGTTGCGCACATTTTTGCTGGTTATTTCTGGGTCTGTTACAAGTTCTAGGGCGCGTTCCGCCGCGTACAAAAGCTCGATAAGCCTAGCCCAGTGGTAAGCCAAAGTGTTGTGAACGGGTTTTCCGCCTAAGGTGGCGTACATCCGTTCATATTCGGCTTGAGCTAACGGTGTTGCCATGCCATCCGCCGCATTAAGCCTTCCCAATGGACCGACACGGTAAGCTCCGCTTTCCGGACCGTCAACAAGACCTTTCCAGCCTATCTTCTTCAAGTATGGAAGCTTCACGTAAGTCCATGGTTCCACGTGCTCTTCGATGACGTCTAGATACTCTCTGGGGGAGAATTTGACGAATTCTCGGCCGTTGGGATCGACTACGCGGACGTTTCCATCGTAAAAGTTCACTTTATTGTTTTTGTCCACCAAGCCCATGTAATAAGTCTTCAACGTGTATGGTTCACTTTTGATCAGGTTTACGTAATCCGTGTTTTTTAAGACTATGTCATCGAAAAGCTTCAGCGAAAACTTGGCGAATTCAAGGCAGCTTCTCACCATCCGTTCGATTTCTCGCCGCTCTTCCTCTGAAATTGGCCGTGCAAACCCGCCTGGAATGCAAGCGCTTACTGGGTGAGTAGCCTTACCGCCCAAAATTTCGGTTATCTTTTGCCCGTAAGCCCTATGCTTTATAACCTCCTTGCCGATTTCTAGGCCAGCCTTTTCAATTACACCTAAAACGTTTCGTTTTTCTGGCGGTGCATCTGGTCCAACCACAAAGTCTGGTCCGCCTAAATAGTAAAAGTGCAGGGTGTGGTCGTATAGGTAGTAGCCACAATACATTAATTCGCGGAGTTTTTTGGCTGGTTCGGGCGGCTCCACGCCAAAGCAAGCGTCTAAGGCTTTTGTTCCTGCCATGTGGTGGGCTACGGGGCAAACGCCGCAGATTCTGCTGGTTAAAAGCGGCATGTCTTCGGCTTTGCGTCCTATACAGAATTTTTCAAAACCTCGCAGTTCTGGAATTTGCAAGTAGGCATTTTCCACTTCGCCAGCATCGTTTAGGAATATGGCTATTTTCCCGTGGCCTTCAAGTCTCGTTATTGGGTCTATAATTATTTCTTTCATTCTCGAATCAACTTCCTCCGCAAGATTGAAGCGGGTAAACCGTACATGTAAAAGGTTCCAACAGGATCTTTAATCTGTTCAATAAGTTTTTCAACCTCTTCCTCGGTGTACTTTTCCTTTTCCTCTTCTAAGCCAAGTATGGAAGCCAAAGCGCTTATCATGGCTGCTCCTTGTTCAGGTGTGTTTGGACATGGCCCCCCGCAGCCAGTGCATGGCATATCAGCTTTTAGGCATCTAGCTCCACAACCGCCTCTTGTTGCTGGTCCCATGCAGAGGATTCCTTGCTCCAATAGGCATTTTTCTGGGTCGGGAACTTTTTCGTAGACGCGGTATATCCTTGAGATTTTCTTGTTCTCCTTCTTTTTGGGACATTCGTCGCAAACAGACTTCAACGGTGCCAGAACAGAGCCCTTCGGCGGCAACTCGCCCTTAGCTATGGCTTCTAAAGCGAATAGTGTGCGTTCCACTGCTGGTGGACAGCCAGGCACATAGTAGTCCACGTCCACTGTTTGGTCAAGGGTTCTAACAGTATCATAAAATTCTGGAATTTCCAGCTCGCCCTCTTTAACATGCACTTTAGGCTGAGGGAAAACATTATTAGGATTGACCGTTGAAAATGTCCGGCCATAGACTTTTTCGAAGATTTCCTTCTTGTTGTGGAGGTTTGCCAGTCCCGGAACACCGCCGAGATGGGCACACGCGCCATAGGCGACAAGGATTTTTGACTTCTGCCTTAACAGTTTAGCCATGTGCTCTTGTTCGCTGTTGCGGATTCCACCGTTAAAGAAGCAGACGTCTATGTATTTGTCGGGCATGGCTTCCACATCCTTGTATTTAATGTCCATGGCAACAGGCCAAAAGACTATGTCTGCAATTTGTATAACGTCGAGAATTTTTTCATTTATGTCTAAGACGGCGATTTCACATCCGCCACAGCTTGCAGCCCAATAAAATGCGAACTTCAATTTTTGTTTTGCCATATGGCTCTCCTCCTATTTTATTAGGTTTAAAAGTTCTGTGGGCTTAACCCTTAACTCGTTTAGGGCGAGTTCTTCTGGCGAGAAGCCCATGGCTAAGCATAAAAGCTGCGGGTAATGAAGCACTGGCAAATTGAATTTTTCGTTGAAGGCTCTTTCTATGCGGGGTTGGTTGAGGTCGAACATTATGTGGCAGAAGGGACAACACGTTATGAGGGCTTGGGCTCCTACACTCCTAACATGGTCAAGCTTTTCTTTTGCCATTTGGAAGGGCACATCTTCGTTTACCCCTATTATTGGGTTTCCACAGCATTCAGTTTCATCCATATAGTCTAGGCATTCGGCGCCCGTCAGTCTAATCAGCTCTTTTAGGGTTGTTGGGTTTTCAGGGTCATCCCGTCCCACATACTTTCGCGGTCTCAACAGGTGGCATCCACTGTGCTGGGCTACACGGAGACCAGTCAAAGGTTTTGTAACGGCGTTCTTTATCTTTTCATAGCCCACGTCTTCGGAAAGCACGTAGATTAAGTGTTTAACGTCTATTGTGCCCTTAAACTCCATGCCAACCTCTTTCAAGTAACCGTTAATCTTCTCCCTCAGCTTTTTATCTTCTTTTAGGATTTTGTTGGTTTCGTTTAGGCTGCAGAAGCATCCATTGCAAAGCGTCATGATGGGTAAGCCTACTTTTTCCGCTGTGCAAAGGTTCCTCGCCGCCAGCGTCAGCATCAAATCATGGTTAATCACGTCCATTGGGTAGCCGCAACAGTTGTATTCTGGCATTTCCACAAGTTCCACGCCGAGTTTCGAAAGCACTTTTCTTGCTGAAATCTCATAGCTTGAAAGCCTATAGGGAATAACGCAGCCTGTGAAAAGCAAATATTTTGGTTGGCTCATTTACTCTCCACCTTTCCAATCGTCTGAACCTTTTCAAGTAAACCTGCAGAACCAGTAACCTCAAAAATTTTCAAAACATCTTTAAGGTTGGTTTTTGGCAGTGGCGGCAGTCCTTGCTCCATTCTCTTTTGAAGCCGGGATTCTGGAATTTCGTAAACAAAGCCTGTTTTCATAAGGTTGGCGGCTAACTCCTTATAGACCAGTGGCAGCAGGTTTTTGTCTTCAACTGCCATGTTTCGCAGTACCCGCACTATGCCGGCGATTTCCACGCCTTGGGGACAGTGGTCGACGCATGTGAAGCATGAAGAGCAAAGCCACAAAGCCTTGTCCAACAGAAGCCTATCTTTCAAGCCAAGTTGAACCATGCGGGCTATTCGTCTCGGTCTGTAAAATTCGCTGAACCTTGCGATTGGACAGTCGGCGGTGCAAGTTCCACATTGGAAGCACACCATAACCTTTTCTGCACCGTGCTTCTTGCTCATTTTATACTTGAATTTGGAGTCAAGCTCTTCAGCTCTAATTACTGGTGGAACATACTCCTTTGTCTCAGTCACGGTTGTTTTCCCTCCGTTTCCTCCATTTTCAACGGGCTTGGACCAAGCTTCTTAATCTGTTCAACCATATCGCGCACTACGGCAGCGAATTTGTCTCCTTCGCTGGCGGAAACCCATTCCAGCCGAACACGTTCAGGTTCTATCCCAAAATCTTTGAGCACCTTCTTTAATAGCGTTACCCTTCTCAAAGCCTTAAAGTTACCACTAAGATAGTGGCAGTCGGATGGCAGGTGGCAGCCAGCCACCAAAACGCCGTCGGCGCCATTTTTTAGGGCTTCAAGGATGAAGGCGGGGTCGATTCTTCCACTACACATGACACGGATTATTCTTATGTTTGGCGGGTATTGGATGCGGCTTACACCAGCCAAGTCTGCACCAGCATAGGCGCACCAGTTGCAGAGGAAGCCTACAATTTTTGGTTCGAAATCTTTTTGAGCCTCGCTCATGCTGTTGCCACCTCCATCTCTTTTAGAACTGCCCTAACTTGGGCTAGAATTTCTTCATTTGTAAAGTGTCCGAGGGTTATGGCTTTTGTTGGGCATGCTGTTCCGCAGACGCCGCAGCC
>FMJZ01012951.1_pt1 | contig 16488 bp, 14 predicted proteins | sample 1987881 | NCBI WGS metagenome assembly FMJZ01 (sample SAMEA4378227, study PRJEB15110) | soil metagenome | biome: soil; feature: Field; material: Soil | place: India | collected 2015-03-11 | depth 0 m | reverse complement strand
GCGCAGTTGGGAGCGCGTCTCAATGGCATTGAGAAGGTCGAGGGTTCGAATCCCTCTGGGTCCACTGACAATGTATCCATCGTGCAAGGTCAGAGCAGGAGTAGTAGACCATCCCGCCAGCGAGTCAGGAGAGCAAGGTGTGAGCCTGACAAGGTGTCTGCGGGAACGCCGCCGAGGGTCGAACTCGCCTGCTGCCTTTGGCGGACTGCGCCGGCGAATCGAGTAGTCGGCGTCGGGGCGCCCGTTATAGCCTGTTAAGCGACGGCGAGCGATTCTCTTCTCGTCGTAAGCAGGGTGGTACCGCGGAGCAACCCTTCGTCCCTGGAGCGACGGAGGTTTTTTTTTTGTATCTTATAGAACGCCGAGGTAACCTATGAGCGAGTACCTTCCTTTCGAGATCGAACCAAAATGGCAAGCACGTTGGGAGGCAGATGGCCTCTACCGGGCAGATATTGACCCGACACGGCCAAAACACTACGCGCTGACGATGTTGCCCTATCCCTCAGGCGACCTGCACATCGGTCACTGGTACGCGATGACGCCCTCTGACGCACGCGCGCGCTTTATGCGGATGCGCGGCTATAACGTCATGTTCCCTATCGGCTTCGACGCCTTTGGCCTACCGGCCGAGAACGCTGCCATTCAACGCAACATCCACCCGAAACAGTGGACCTACGACAACATTGATCGCATGCGCCGTCAGCTTCGCTCGATGGGCGCGATGTGGGATTGGCGGCGGGAAATCATCTCCAGCGATCCGGACTACTATCGCTGGACGCAATGGTTCTTTATCCAACTCTTCAAGGCCGGCCTGGCCTACAAGAAAATGGCGCCTGTGGATTGGTGCCCCTCGTGCAACACCACCCTGGCGCGCGAACAGGTGCAGGGCGAGGACCGTCACTGCGAACGCTGCAAGACGCCCGTGATCAAGAAAGACCTGGAGCAGTGGTACTTCCGCACCACGCACTACGCCGAGGAGCTGCTTTCCTTCGAAGGCATGGATTGGCCGCAAAAGGTGATAGACATGCAGACAAACTGGATTGGGCAGAGCGAGGGCGCCAGCGTCACCTTTCGCTCTGAACAAGGCGACGCCATCGAAATCTTCACCACCCGTCCCGACACGCTCTTCGGCGCGACATTCATGGTGCTGGCCCCGGAACATCCGCTCGTGGCCAAACTGACCACTCCTGACCGTCGCGCGGACGTCGAGGCCTATGTTGCGGAGGCCGGCCGCCGCACCGAGATCGACCGCGAATCGGCGGAACGAGAAAAGACCGGCGTCTTCAGCGGCGCTTATGCCATTAACCCCGTCAACAACGAGCGCATTCCCATTTGGATCGCCGACTACGTGCTGATGACCTATGGCACAGGAGCCATCATGGCCGTCCCTGCCCATGATGAGCGTGACTTTGCCTTCGCCCTCAAGTACGGCCTGCCCATCCTGCCAGTGATTCGCCGCAACGACGGAATCAGCAAGAGCATCGTCGTCCCCGGTTCAGTCAGCGAGGGATTCGCGGAAGAACTGCAAGCCAACGGTATCGAGTTCTATGCCGAAGCCATGGGCGCGGAGGGGCAAGGGCTGTTCGTCACCCTGCGCGGCGAACAGGCCGACACTTTCCTGTTGCTCATGCGCCGTCATTTGCAGCCCGGTTACTGGAACGCAATTGTTGGGGCGCGTTGGGTCTTCCTCTTCGAGGACACTACCCTCGAACTCGATTCGCTCGCCGCCGACCGCGCTATTCTGGAACGCTGCAAGGCCCTCCATCCCGCCGTCGCCGCCAGCCGCACGGTGATGGAAATGCTCCATGGGCAACCGTTCTATCGGGATAGGCTCTTCCACACCGAGTACGGAGAAATGATCTATTCCGGCGAATTGAGCGGCACGCCCGGCAACGAGGCAAAACAGAAGACCATCGCCTGGCTGGAAACGCGCGGACTGGGCAAAAGCGCCGTCAGTTACAAACTACGTGACTGGACGATTTCCCGTCAGCGTTACTGGGGCGCGCCGATTCCTATCATCTATTGCCCCGAACACGGGCAGGTGCCTGTTCCCGATGACCAGTTGCCGGTGCTCCTGCCCGAGGATGTGGAATGGCTGCCGACCGGCCAATCGCCACTCAAGCTGCACCCCACCTGGTCCAAGACAACCTGCCCGATCTGCGGGAAGGAGGCCGAACGGGATACGGATACGATGGACACATTCATGTGTTCGTCCTGGTACCACCTCCGTTATCTCAGCCCCCATTACGACAAAGGCCCCTTCGATCCGCGAGAATACGACTACTGGATGCCGGTGGATACCTACACAGGCGGAGCGGAGCATGCTACCATGCACCTCATCTACACCCGCTTCTTCCACAAGGCCATGCGCGATCTGGGCATCACCAAAGGCCGCGAGCCGATGATTCAGTTGCGCAACCAAGGGCAGATCCTCGGCCCCGATGGGCAGCGCATGTCGAAGAGCCGCGGCAATGTGATCGATCCCGATGAACAGGTGCGTCTCTACGGCGCTGACGCCGTTCGCTGTTACCTGATGTTTGGTTACCGTTGGTCGGAGGGCGGTCCCTGGAGCACAGAGAACATCCAAGGCGTGGTGCGTTGGTTGCACCGCGTTTGGGCGCTGTTCACCACAGCCGAGGACGCGAAGCTGCCGCGCGGCAACAGCGAAGCGGCTCGCGTGTTGCGCCGCAAGGTGCATCAGACGCTGCAACGCGTTACGCGCGATTTCGAACAGTTCGAATTCAACACCATTATCGCCGCATTGATGGAACTGCTCAATGTCATGTGCCGCGCGCGTGAGCAAGGCGCGCTGCGCTCGCCAGAGTGGGAAGAAGCACAAGATTATTACCTGCGCATGCTGGCACCGGTCGCGCCGCATATTGCCGAGGAACTCTGGACCGAGCAACTCAAAAAGCCTTACTCCATCCACACACAACCGTGGCCGCAGGCAGACGAGGAAGCCGCGCGCGAGGATCTGCTGGTCATCCCGGTTCAGGTCAACGGCAAGGTGCGCGATCGCCTGACTTTGCCCGTCGAGGCCGACGAGGAGCAAATCCGCGCCGCCGCATTGGCCAGCGAAGCCGTACAAAAATTCCTGCAAGGGAAGCCACCCCAACAGGTGATCATCGTGCCGAAGCGCTTGGTCAGCATTGTTGTCTAACACAAACGGTGGTCGGGCATGTTCCTGACCACCGTTGCCTCTCGTCAAACGCGCGTCCGATAGCCGCTTCCGTGGCAATGCGTGCGCGGTTTCATTCCTCCGTATCGGGCAAACGGGGAGTGACCAGCACTTTGTCCACGCGGTTGCCGTCCATATCCACAACCTCGAAGTGCAAACCGCCCCAATCGAATGCATCCGTAACCTGTGGTACGCGTCCCAAATACATCATTACGAAGCCGCCTAGCGTCTCGTATTCCTCCTCGGCCGGCAACCGCTGGAGATGAAAAATCTCCTTGAAGTCCTCATTGGGCAAACGGCCATCCAGTAACCAAGAGCCGTCCTGTCGTTGCGTGGCCTGCAGCTCGCTCTCGAACTCGCCGACAATTTCTTCGAGGATATCGGCCAGGGTAAGCAACCCTTGTACAACGCCGAATTCGTCCACCACGAGCATCATCTCGCGTTTACTCTCGCGGAACATCTCCAGCGCGCGTGAACCCAAGGCAGTTTCTGGAATGAAGAGCGGCGGACGAGCCAGTTGACGCAGTTGCTCGCCGCTCTGCAGATCGCTGAGCAATAGTTCCTTCGCCCGCACAATTCCTACGACATTATCCAGACTATCCACGCCAACGGGGAAGCGCGAGTAAGGCGATTCGCGCACTTTGCGGCGGATTTCTTCTCCTGTATCGTTTACATCCAACCAGACGATTTTGTTGCGCGGCGTCATCAGAGCGTTCACTCGCTGGTCGGAAAGAGAGAAAACGCCCTCCACCATGTCCTGTTCTGTCTCCGCGAAAACGCCGGCCTGTGTCCCCTGATCAAGTTGCACCAACAATTCCTCTTCGGTCACCGGCGGCTCTTCCACAGGCCGAAAGCGCAATATACGCAAGGCAAGGTCGGTCGTCTTTCCAAGCAGCCAAACAAACGGGGAAAGAAGACAGCCAAACACGATCATCGGCCAGGCTGAGAGCGAAGCAACGCGCTCTGGTTTTTGCAAAGCCAGGCGCTTAGGGACAAGTTCTCCCAGGACGATGGTGAAGAAAGTGGTCAGGAGGACGATAATGGCCAGAGCCAGCGAGCGGCTGATGGAGGCCAGCCAGGGAATGCCTGCCAGGCGCTCGCTCAAGAGACCTGCCAACGTCGCGCCGCCGAGCGCGCCCAGCAACACATTGACGAGCGTGATGCCCAACTGCACTGTGGAAAGGAATTGGTTTGGGTTCTCCACAAGGGAAAGCGCGCGTTCCGCGCGCTTATCGCCTTCCTGAGCATGCTGGCGCAGGCGCGCTTTGCGCGCGGCCATCAACGCCGCCTCGCTCATGGCAAACAAGCCATTTAGGAGGAGGAGAAAGAAAAAGAGCAGAACACCGTTCAAGAGGCCAGTCAACTCTCCGGACATACCCTATCGCATTGGACTAGCAGACAAGAGCGACCCATCCTACCGGCCAGGGACGTTCACTTTCGTTCATGGCGTGGTAGGCGATCCAGGCGCGACGACCTCCGGCGGCAGGATGAACTGCGAACCGTTGGGCAGGATGAGGACCCGGACATCCGGCGCGATCCTGGTAATCCACTGATACTGAAGCAATTCCGGGTTGTTCCTGAGCGCTTCGGCGATCATCTGCAACGCCTTCGCTTCGGCTTCTGCCTGAATCAGGCGCGCCTGTGCCTCGCCCTGCGCTTTGATGACGGCGGCATCGGCCTGACCCTGCGCAATCTGACGCGCCTGCTCCGCTTCTTGCTTCTTCTGCTCCACAACAAACTTGGCCTGTAACGCCTGTTGCTCGGCGATCTGCTTCTGCTCCACGGCAGCCGCATACTCCTCGCTGAAATGAATGTCGCGCAGGACGAAATCCACCAGCATCAAGTGATTCCTCGCCATCCGTTCTTCCAAAGCACTGCTGATAGCAGCCTCGAGATCGAAACGCTTGGCGCTGACGATTTCCTCGACACCATACTGCGAGGCCATATCGCGGACGATGCCGCGCGCCAGGGCGCGCACGACGCCGGTCTCGTAGCGATTCTGCCATGCGATGTGCAGTTGAACCACCTCCGCCGGATTGACAGCGTAGATGACCGAAGCGTCTATGTACACCTCCTGTCCATCCTTGGTGCGGGCGCGGATCGAATCGTCGCCGAGATTTTGAGTCTCCTCCCTGCCCGGCGCGACGGACATGGTATAGGTCTGCCGCGAGATCGAATAGCGTACTACCGACTCGCCCGGGATAATCCAGTGCAACCCCGGATTCAGCGCCTGCGAGCGGTAACCCTGCGGGTCATACGGTGAGATGACCACACCGCGCTCATTCGCCTGAATGAACACCAAGCCGGCGGAAAGGATCGAGAGCACAAACGCCAGTCCAAAAATAGCGATCGTGATCGCGCGCCCGCTGCGTACAGGGCGACCACGATTGGCGCGCACAACCACCATACCCAGCAACCCTACAGCCACCAGCCAAGCCAAGGTAGCAAGCCCTTTGATAACAGCAGGAATGTCCATACTCACCTCCGAGCGCTAGCCAAAAGAAAGATTAAGATCGAACACGAATATTATATATTGTTCCCCGAAGCATCGCTTTCCGGGGCAGGGAATTCGAGAGGCGGCAATTCGGAAAGCGAGTTCAGGCCAAAATGGCACAGGAAATCAGCAGTCGTGCCGTAAAGCAACGGCCGGCCCGGGCCTTCCGCGCGGCCCACCTCCTGAATGAGCCCTTTGGCGAGCAAGCTCTTGATAACGCTATCGCTATTGACGCCGCGTATACTTTCTACGTAGGGACGAGTAACCGGTTGTTGATAGGCGATGACCGCCAGCGTCTCCAAGGCCGCGCGCGACAGGCAGGTGGTCGCTTCCAAGCCGAGAAAACGCTCCACCACATCGGCAAGCTCCGGCGCAGTCGTCAACTGATACCGTCCGGCGTGATTTTGCAAGCGCAGCCCGCGCTCCTGAAGCGCACTCTGCAATGCCTCTAGACCGCGTTCCACCTCGGCCACAGGAAGGTCCAGCGCGGCCGCTACTTGCGCGGCGCTAACCGGCTCCGCGGCCACGAAAAGCAATGCTTCCAACGTCGCCGTGAGGGGCAAAGAGATTGAAACGCTCATGCTATAATAACTCCAGTCTGAGGTGAGTTATGCATGCCCAACGACGCCTTCTTGTGAGCAATCTGGCTCTTGCTCTGACCGTCCTGGCCTGCACGATTTCTGTTGGTGGACCGCTGTATCCCGAAGACCGCATTCCGGTCTCGACAGCGGCGCTGGAACAGCTGCATGAAAGCATCGCAACTGCCATAGCCGGCGGCTTGGGAAGCGGCACGATCACCCTGGTCGTCAGCGAAACGCAATTGACCTCTTATCTGGCTTACCATTTACGGAATCAATCCCAGTCCTTTGTCGCCGACCCGCAGGTGTATCTGCGCGACGGGCAGATGCATGTGTACGGCACGGTGCAACGTGGCTACTTGAAAACAACCGCCTGCATTGTCCTGACACCGAAGATCGATGCCGATGGCCATCTGCAACTGGAACTGACCTCGGCGGATTTTGGACCCTTCCCCGCGCCAAAAGGATTGCGCGACACCCTGACAGCGATCGTCAGCGAAGCTTACACCGGCGCGCTGGGGCCCGTCGCTACCGGCTTCCGCCTGACGAGCGTGGTCATCGCCAACGGTTATGTGTTACTGACCGGTCGCATTCGCTGACACATGAATTATACCAGTCCACGCATGAGACGCTTGTTCCTCATCTTGGCAAGTCTTTCCCTTCTGAGCGGGTGCCTGACGCCGCGCTTGCGGCAAGGGACGATTCAGGTGAGCGTTTCCGCGGATGGACAGACGCGCCCTGTCACCTTACCCGCTGGCAGCACGGCGCGACAAGTGCTAGAAGCGCTTTCCCTCTCCTTGGGTCCGCTCGACCGCCTTGAGCCGCCGCCCTATACCGTGCTTTCCGACAACGCGCACGTCACGCTCGTCCGCGTGCAAGAAACGTTCGAAGTCCAAACGGAGATCATTCCCTATGAACATCAGATTGTGCGCAGCGAATCGCTGCCTACAGGCGAGCAGCGCTTGCTCCAGGCCGGGCAGAATGGGGAGAAGGAGATAACCGTTCGGCGCGTGCTGGAAGATGGGGTAGAAGTCAGCCGCGCGGTAGTCAAGGAAGTCATCCTGAAACAAGCGATCCCGGAAATTATTCTGGTTGGAGTACAGGGCATATTCGCACCGGTAGCCATTCCTGGCAAGATCGTGTACCTGACTGCCGGCAACGCGTGGATCATGGAGGATGTGACCACGAACCGCCGCCCCCTGGTGAACACAGGCGATTTAGACGGGCGGATTTTCACCCTTTCCCCTAATGGTCGCTGGCTGCTTTTCACGCGCAAATCCGGCAAGCCACCGGAGGAAGAAATCAACACGCTCTGGGTCGTGGACACCAATGACCCGCAAGCGCGTCCTATCTCTTTGCGCGCCGCGAATATTGTCCACTTCGCGGCGTTCGTGCCCGGCGAGATCAACCGGGTCGCCTACTCTACGGTCGAGCCGCGCGCCTACGCGCCTGGCTGGCAGGCCAACAACGATCTCTATCTGGTCACTTTCTTCTCCTACGGCGGCGTCACTTTGCCCAAGCGCCTGGTGGACGCGAACTTCGGCGGCGCCTATGGCTTCTGGGGCAGCACGTTCGCCTTCTCACCCGACGGTGAAAAACTTGTTTACGCCCGGCCTGATGGCATTGGCTTTGTGGATCGAGAAACGGGCGCCTTGATTCCCTGGTTCGACATTACCCCGCTTAACACGCATAGCGATTGGGCTTGGATTCCCGGCTTGGCCTGGGGCGCGGATAGTCAAACGTTTTTCTTTGTCCATCACGCGCCTCCGCAAGGATTGATCGGCGCGGAAGAGTCGCCCTATTTCGATCTATACGCGCTCTCGCTGTCCAATGGCGCGTCTGTTCGCCTGGCAGCGCAGACAGGTATGTTCGCCCAACCATCCATCTCCCCTGTACAACGACAAAGAAACGAAGAAGCTTATCAGGTGGCCTATCTGCAAGCGCTTTTGCCAACGCAATCGGCAACCAGTCGTTACCGTCTTGTAGTCATGGACCGCGATGGCTCCAACCGTCGCATCCTTTTCCCGCCCCAGGGCGCGCCAGGGCTGGAACCCCAGAGGCCTGTCTGGGCGCCACAACCGCGCGAGGATGGCCGCCTGTTCCTGGCCGTTATCTACCGAGGCAATCTCTGGCTGGTCGACTCTGTCAGCGGCGAAGCGCAACAGGTAACCGGCGACGGGTTGACCAGCCGCGTGGATTGGAAATAGGGCATGGACTACGTCGTCTTCGATCTGGAAACGCAACATATCTTGGAAGAAGTTGGCGGCCGCGGCAACGTGGGTGCGCTACGCGTCTCCTGCGCCGTGACCTGGTCACCCCGACGCGGGGACTTCGCTGTATACTGGGAGCAGGACGTACCCGCGCTCATCGCCGAACCCAAGTCCGCCACGCGCATAGTGGGCTTTAATATTCGCCGTTTCGATGATGAGGTACTGCGTCCCTACGCGCCGACCGAACGACTGACCGCTCTGCCAACAGTAGACATTATGGAAGACCTGTACCACGCGTTGGGTTTCCGTGTGAACCTGGATGCGGTCGCGCGCGCCACGCTCGGCGAGAGCAAGACCGCCGACGGTTTGCAAGCCGTGCGCTGGTGGCGCGAGGGAAAACGCGACCTGCTTGCCGAATACTGCAAAGCCGATGTGGACGCAATTCGCCGCATTTATGAGTTTGGCTGCGCCAAGGGCTATCTACACTACCCCACCCCTCTGGGCAGTAAACAAAAAGTAAAGGTGAACTGGCAATGTGGAAGGTAACGATTCGCGGCATCCAACTGGCTTACGAAAGGGCAGGCAGCGGGACTCCGCTCGTGCTTCTCCACGGCTATCCCCTCGACCACACCATTTGGGCGGCTGTTGCACCTCTTTTGCAAGCGGACTTTGACCTAATTCTGCCCGATCTGCGCGGCTTCGGCCAGTCCGGCGCAACCGAAGCGCCCTACACCATGGACGACATGGCAGAGGACATTGCTGCTCTCCTGGATTCTCTTGGGCTGGAGCGGGTCGCGCTCGGCGGGCATTCGATGGGCGGCTACGTGGCGCTTGCCTTTGCCCGTCGCTATCCAACGCGTTTGCGCGGCCTGGCGCTTATCGCCTCGCAGGCAGCCGCCGATTCGCCAGAGCGACGCGCCGGGCGCTATCAGACTATCGAACAAATCACAAGTCAGGGGACGGAGCCGCTAGCCGAGATCATGAGTGAACGACTGACCATCAACGTAGACCTGCGTCCACAGCTGAAACGCCTGATTCTGCAACAACGCCCAGCCGGTCTGATTGGCGCGCTACGCGCTATGGCCGAACGCCCCGACGCGACAGAGCAACTGGCGCACCTACCCTGCCCCCTGGTTCTCGTTCACGGTCAGGAGGATAAATTAGTGCCCATCGCCCACGCGCGCGAAGTTCGGGCGCTGGCCCCTCAAGCCGTCCTAGTAGAAATACCCCATACCGCCCATATGCCCATGCTGGAAGCGCCCGCCGCGACCGCAGAGGCGCTTAAACGACTGGCTGCGACAGGCTAACGCGCTACCTTGCCGATGACTGCCGTCTCGCCCAGCACCGGCTCGTAAAAGCAACGGCATCCCAGGGGATGCGAACAAGCCAAATGCGGCAAGGCAGGCACGGCGTCTTTAGGATACGTCCCAAACAATTCCTGACAGGCCGGGCAGGCATCTTGCGCCATAGAAAGGCGGATGGCGCGCACGCGCGGGTTCCCTTGCAAACGGCGCAACGCCACGGCCCGACTCGAGAAGAGGGATAGCTCTGCTCCGCAGTGCGCGCAGGTTGACGCCGTATCGGGAGAAGTGGCATTGCACCGAGAACATGTTTGCATAAGGCACCTCCAATCGAACTCGGATTGTACCTTAACCCGGCAAGGATGCAAGGAAATTGGGGACAAGTGGGCATGCAAGAGGTGTCGGCGCTCTAGCCTTTCTGCGGACACGGGGACCAAAAGAACAGCCGGCTCTCAGCAGCCGGAGTTGATCTCCCCGACAGCCGAGATGATCGTTTTTCTATGGTACAATTTACGCCTGGAGCGTTGTACCCTTCGCTCCCGATTTTTTCTCAGAAAGAAAGGGCTTGTATCATGAAAGTACTTCTCATCAAAGACGTGTACAAACTTGGACGCGCCGGGGATATCAAACGCGTCGCTGACGGCTATGGCCGCAACTACCTCATTCCCCAGGGCTTGGCCGTGCCGGCGACCGAGGGCGCGCTGAAACAGGCCGAGCGGATTCGCCAGAAAGCTGCCGCGCAGCGCGCTATCCTCAACGAGGAAATGGCCGCAGTCGCCGAGAAACTCCAAGGGCTAACACTTGTCTTCGCCGCGCGGGCCGGCGAAACCGGCAAACTCTACGGTTCTATCACCGCCCAGGATGTGGCCGAGGCCTTGCAGGAGAAGATCGGCTATGCCATCAAACGGCAAATGCTCGAAATGCAACCCCTGCGCACGCTCGGCGAGCATACAGTGCAGGTGCGGCTGACGATGGACCTTATCCCGCAAATCCGCGTTCTTATCCACCGCGAGGGCGAGGAAACGCCGTTGCCCTCCCCTGGCCAGCCGGCAGAAGAACAGCAGGAGACGGTCGCTGCGGCGTCCGCAGAAGAGACGATCTCCGCGTCCCAAGGTTAGCGCTACTGCCATCGCCGGCCCCCTTCTCAACGGACACCGGTGATGGTCTTTTCTATGCCATGTCCTCGGAGATTGGTGCCCGTCTTCAGCAAGCGCGTCAGGCAAAGAATCTGACAATCGAACAGATCGCGCGCGCGACGCGTCTGCGCCCCCATCACATTCAGGCGATGGAGGAGGGACGTTTAGAGGTCTTGCCCTCGCCGACCCAGGCGCGCGCGTTCCTGCGCATCTATGCCGAGTACTTGGGGCTATCGTTCGAGGAACTTATAGCCCCGGCGAAGGACAAGGAGGTTCCTTCGCCTGCTCCTGCTGCCGCGAATCGGTCGGTTGACCAGCCTATGCAACGAACCGGGCCGCAAGCGAAGCATACGGTTCGCGCGCACAGCCTGTGGCGACGCGCGCCTGCCACAATCTCCGAACCGCCGCCTGCACCGCACGAAATGCCTCCCTCTCTGTCGCCTGCTGATGAAGAGGAAGCACCGTCGGAAGAGACGCTCACTCTTCAAGATGCACACGCGATCTTCCGCTCCATTGGCGAGACTCTGCGCCAACAGAGGGAGACCCTTAGCCTGACGCGCGAGGATGTGGCCAGGCAAATCCGCCTGCGACCACAGGCCATTCAGGCATTGGAGGAGGGGAATCTGGATGTTCTCTCTTCCCCTGTGCAGGCGCGAGGGATGCTGCGCGTGTACACCGACTTCCTGGGACTGGATACGAGAGCTTTGCTCCTGCGCTTTGCCGAGGGATTGCAGCGGCAACATCAGGAGCACCTGGCTGCCACATCTACGCCTCGCTCCAAGCGTCCCCGCGCGCGGCGACTGCCGGCTTTTGTGACCGGCGATCTGCTCGGCGGCGCGTTTCTTATCCTCGCCTTGATCGGCGCAGTCATCTGGGGTGCCGACCAGGTAAGCCGCTTGGATCAGCGCGCCGCGCCGACATCCACGCTTCCCCCCATCTCCGAAGTCTTGCTCAGCACACCGATCGCCGCAGGAGACGACACTGCTCCCCCGACAACTGACACGGCATTGCCGCTCTCTGGAAACCATAGAACAAATCCCACTGCGCTTGAGACAGTCATAGCGGAGGGGAAAGTGCAAGTAGTCATTGTGGCCTTACAACGCGTCTGGGTGCGCGTGATCGTAGACGGGCGCGTTGTTCAAGAAGGCAGATTACTGCCCGGTCAGGCCTATCCGTTTGGCGGTCAGGAACGCATCGAGGTCCTGACCGGAAATGCCGCCGCGATTCAAATCCTCTACAATCAACAGGACCTGGGTGTGATCGGCTCTATCGGTGAAGTGGTGGATTTAGTCTTCACAGCCGGAGGAGTCCAGACTCCAACGCCGACGACAACACCCACGCCAACAGCAAGCCCATCGCCGACCATCACGCCGCGTCCTTCGCCCACGCCACGACCCTCTGCCACACCGCGTCCATGAAACCCTTGACGTTTCACATTACTTCGCTAGGATGCGCCAAGAACAACGTGGATTCCGACTCCATGGCCCGGTTGCTCGAGCAGGAAGGGTGCTGCGCCGTGAGGACACCGCAGAACGCCGATGTGATCATCGTGAACACCTGCGGCTTCATCGAGCCGGCCCGCGAGGAATCTTACTCGGTGTTGCGCGCGCTGGCGCAAGCCAAACGCCCAGGGCAATGGCTGATCGCCGCCGGATGTCTGACGCAACGCTATGGGCTGGAAGTGGCGCGACGCGTGCCCGGCATAGACGGCATCCTCGGCGCCCGGCGCTGGATGGACATCGTGGAGGTCGTGCAAACACTGCGGCAGAGACCGGCAGGACGCACGCGTGGAGAACCGGTCTGTCATCTTCCGCCGGTAGCGACGATCGGTCAGGACGAGAGAGGAGTCTTGCGCGCCTCGCTGGCCGGCGCAAGTGCCTACCTGAAAATCGCCGATGGTTGTGACCGCCCTTGCGCCTTTTGCGCTATTCCCCTCATTAAAGGTCCGGCTGTAAGCCGCCCACTGGCCGTTCTTGTGGAAGAAGCACGTCTGCTGCAAGCGCGCGGGGTGCGCGAACTCATTCTCATTGCACAGGATACGACCGCCTACGGTCAGGACCTGGGCATGAAGAACGGCCTGGCAACCTTGCTCAAATCCATCTTGCACGCGGCGCCACAAATTGATTGGATTCGCATCCTATATGCTTTTCCGGGGGCTGTAAGCGAGGAGATCCTCGAACTCATGGCGAATGAGCCACGCATCCTGCCCTATCTGGACATCCCTCTGCAACACGCCCATCCGGACACGCTGCGTCGGATGCGCCGCCCGGCGAACATGGATTGGGTGCGTCGCGCGTTGCAGAACATGCGGCAGGTCATCCCCTCGCTTGCCATCCGCACGGCGTTCATCGTCGGCTATCCGGGCGAGACCGAAGCGGAATTCCAGACCCTGCTCGATTTCGTGCGCGAAATGCGTTTCGACCGGGTGGGCGTTTTCCAATACTCGTACGAAGTCGGCACACCAGCCACCGCCCTGGGCGATCCAATACCCGCCGAAGTGAAAGAGGAACGTTACCAACGTTTGATGGAATTGCAGCAATCTATTTCCCTGCAACGCAATCAAACGTTCGTCGGGAAACGTCTGGAGGTATTGGTCGAGGGATATAGCAAAGGCGGTCGGCGGCGTGGGGTAGAACTCACGGTAGGCCGGTCCTACCGCGATGCTCCCGAAATCGATGGCCTCGTGCTCATAGAAGGTCAAGCGGCGATAGGCGCTATCGTTCCGGTGCGCATCACCGGCGCTATGGCCTACGATTTAGTCGGACGGCTGGATTAATAAGGACTCTTGCCGCAAGGCATGATGTGTCCTTGCGGAATCTGGGGACTTTGGACAGGCTTTCTAACCAATCTCTTGCTTCTCTCTGGTATAATCACCTTTGCAGGAGGTACTTTGTGAATCAACAGAGAAGCTCGTCTTATGTGATTTGGGTGTTGCTTCTTCTCTCGCTCCTGGCCATGTTGTATTTCAACTTTGGTCAGAGGTCCGCAGAGAATAGTGTGCTTACCATCAATCAGGTAGCGGCCGACTTACAAGCCGGCGGGCGTATTTCGCGCATTATCGTCGAGAGCAACAATACGCTACGCGTGATTTACAAGAGCGGTAGTTCAACCATTGAGCGAAAATCGCAGAAAGAGCCTGAAACGACGTTGGTGGATCAACTGTTGAAACTTGGCGTCTCGCCGGCAAAACTTCAGGCGGCAAATGTCGCCATCGAGGTTAGGCCGCCCAGTTTCTGGAGCAACCTTCTGGGGGCAGGCCTCTATCTCTTGCCATTGCTTGGCACGCTGCTCTTGTTCTGGTTTATCTTTCGTCAGGCGCAGGGAAGCAACAATGCCGCGCTTTCCTTTGGCAAATCACGCGCTCGTATGTTCACCGGCGCTCATCCTACGGTAACATTCAGCGACGTGGCCGGCGTGGATGAAGCCAAAGAGGAATTGCGTGAAGTCGTCGAGTTCTTGCGCGAACCGCAAAAGTTCATCCAACTCGGAGCGCGAATCCCGAAAGGTGTTCTGCTCATCGGCCCACCGGGGACGGGCAAAACCCTCATGGCCAAAGCGGTCTCCGGAGAGGCCGGCGTACCTTTCTTCTCTATCTCCGGCTCAGAATTCGTGGAGATGTTCGTGGGCGTGGGCGCCAGTCGCGTGCGCGATCTGTTCGACCAGGCCAAACGCCATAGCCCTTGCATCGTCTTCGTGGACGAGATCGACGCGGTCGGGCGTCAGCGCGGCGCCGGCCTCGGCGGCAGCCATGACGAACGGGAACAGACCCTCAACCAGTTGCTTGTCGAGATGGACGGCTTCGACACCGATACGAACATCATCATCATTGCTGCTACCAACCGTCCCGACATCCTGGATCCGGCCCTGCTACGTCCTGGGCGCTTCGATCGGCGCATCACCCTCGACCGCCCTGATGTGAAGGGTCGCGAGGCCATCTTGCGCGTGCACGTCAAAGGAAAACCGCTCGCTCCTGATGTGGACCTGGCATCTATTGCGCGCGGCACGCCGGGCTTCGTTGGCGCCGATCTGGAGAACACCGTCAACGAAGCGGCCATCCTGGCCGCGCGGCGCAACAAGCGCGCCATTGAGCAGGCAGAATTTGAGGAGGCCATCGAGCGCGTCATCATGGGGCCCGAGCGCAAAAGCCGCCTCATCAGCGACGAGGAAAAACGCATTATCGCTTATCACGAGGCCGGCCACGCGGTGGTGACCACCGCCCTGCCCGAAGCCGACCCGGTGCAAAAGATTACGATCGTCAGCCGCGGGCAGGCCAGCGGAATCACTTGGTTCCGGCCGGAAGAGGATCGCGTGCTGATCTCGCGCAAGAAGATGATGGCCATGCTGGCCTCCTCGCTGGGCGGACGCGCGGCCGAGGCCGAGGTCTTCGATGACATCACTTCCGGCGCAGCAAACGACCTAGAGCAAGTCACACGCATCGCCCGCACCATGGTCACGCGCTGGGGGATGAGCGAGAAGCTGGGACCACTGGTGTATGGCCAGAAGGAAGAATTGATCTTCCTGGGACGCGAGATCGCCGAGCAACGTGACTATTCGGAAGCGGTCGCGGAGCAGATCGACCATGAGGTGCGTCGTATCGTGGACGAAGCCTATCGGCAGGCCATTCAAATTCTGCGCCAATACCGCAAGGAACTGGACGCTGTGGCAAATCGGTTGCTCGAAGTCGAAACGCTCACACGCGAAGAGTTCGAAAAAATCTTCCCCCCGCCCTTCCCTAAGCGCAGCAGCACTCCCCAACCCGTCGCGGCGTGAGGGAATCTTTGGATTCCTTATTGGGCAGCTTTCCAAGAGAGTAGCAAGTTCCTCCGAGGGGCGGGATATTAGAACATTAGTTCGCCATTGTAGCTCGGAGATGAGCTATGAGTAGCATGGTTGAGGAAGTTGACTTCAAGATAGAGCGATTGCCCAAGGGTTGCAGGATAAGTTCCGCGAACTTTACGCAAATGGCAACAGTAAAGAGCCTATTCAGTATTTGCGTCCCAACGAAATCTATTTGGAAGACGCGAGACATCTCTTGCCCCAAATAGAGCCGAATATAGCATTGCTCTAAGCGTTTGGTCACCACCCTATTTCGTTGGTAAAGAATATGAGGCCCATCTATCTTTAGAAGATTAGCAGGACCTTCTAAAGACGGTTATTCGTCTTCATTTCGCAATAGTCAAACCGGGGGGATTTTTGGTGATTAATATAGCCGATATTCTAGTCTTTAAGGATCCTTCTATGCCTCGCATTCAAGCTGAAGCGGTGAACAGAAAGCGGTCGCCTGTCACAAGAGAAGATGTATTGAGAGCTAGGGCTGAGCATCCTGACTATAATCGCTATCAGCTGGCCAAGCTCCTCGGCTGTAGCGAGCAAACCATAGATCGACGGCTTCATGGGAACAACATACGCGGTGGAAAATACGAATTGCAAACGCGCGTCAAGACTGTGGGAGGCCTTGTAGAGGAATGGGCATTGAGTGCTGGGTTTTATCCGTATGATCGTCGGGTTTGGGTGAAAGATGCTGCTTGGGAAAACTCGCAGTGGGCAAGTCTCTCCTATCGATCTTGTAGACGAGTTTGAGTATCTATATT
>FMJZ01015434.1_pt1 | contig 16490 bp, 12 predicted proteins | sample 1987881 | NCBI WGS metagenome assembly FMJZ01 (sample SAMEA4378227, study PRJEB15110) | soil metagenome | biome: soil; feature: Field; material: Soil | place: India | collected 2015-03-11 | depth 0 m | reverse complement strand
GCGCGCTTGCCTGGGCGCACTTTTTGTTTGTCAGCCTTGGGCTGTGGCGTTTGCACAACGGCCTTTTCGATCACGGCGTTGTTTGCGTCTAGTGCAACGCAGCGTGGCATCCATGTTTTAGCCACGCTTTCATCAACCATGGCAAAGCTCATGATGATCAGCCGGTCGCCTACCTTGCCCAAAAGAGCTGCTGCGCCGTTCAGGACGATTGCCCGTGAGCCGCGCCGGGCTGGTATTGCGTAGGTCTCAAACCGTTCTCCATTTGCCAAGTTGGCACACAGCACACGCTCATACGGCAGCAGCCCGACCTGTTCCATTAGGTCTTGGTCAATGCTCAGGCTACCCTCATAATTAGGGTCACACCCCGTTACGCATGCACGGTGGATTTTCGATTTCAGTACTTGTATTTTCATAACTCTATTGCCGGCCAGGAGCTTTCGAATCAGTCTGCCCGGGCCGTTGCCAGAGTCATAAGTATAACTCGTGCCGGCGCGAATTCAATCACGAAACTGCCCGTTATAAATCTGCACGCCGATAGTCTGTCATCTAATGTCCAGGCAGGTTTCTCATAGAGCAATCTGCGGCTAAGACAAAACAAGAAAGTTGCGCGGCAAAGAATGAGACCTGCACGCGCTAAAATATGGGGTAGGCCAACTGTCAATGCCCAACCGCACTGGCCTTTGCCGGGGTTGCCGCTGAATGTTGTTTTGACGGAATCCAGTTTGTAACCGGTTATTGTATTGACTTGTGCCTGTAAGTTGTGCTTATTAGCCGCATGCAAATTGAGAGTTTGAAGGTCTTTTGTGACCTCGCCGAAACAAAGAGCTTTACCAAAACCGCAGAAATTAACGGTGTTACCCAATCGGCAATCAGTCAGCAAGTAAGTGCGCTTGAACGACATTTCGGGGCACGGATGGTCGAGCGCAGCAGGAAAAATTTCCGGCTCACACCCGAGGGACATGTGCTTTACGAGTTCAGCAAACAGATCGTGCAGACATACGACGCTTTGCATGCAAAGATGCAAGAGCTTAAGAACATAATTTGCGGCACGATCCGTGTGAGCTCAATTTACAGTATCGGTTTGCACGACCTGCCGGGCTATATCAAGAAGTTCATGCAAACTTACCCAACCGTGAACGTACAGGTTGAATACCGCGGTGCAAATCAGGTTTATGCAGACGTGTTGAGTAATGCGGCTGACTTTGGGTTGGTGGCATACCCGTATCGGGATACGCAGATTGAGACCGTGCAGATTGGTAAGGTGCCATACGTTTTGATTTGTCATCCGCATCATCCGCTGGCCAAACGCAAGAGTGTCAGGCTGAAAGATATCAACGGCCAGAAACTGATCTGTTTCGAGGCTGATAGTCCAACTGGCGTGGCGATTGACAAATTCCTCAGGTCGCGCCGGGTCAAGATCACAAAGGCGATGGAGTTCGACAATGTCGAGACCATCAAACGTGCTGTTGAGATAGACGCCGGTGTTGCCATTGTGCCGCTGTCAACCGTTACGCAGGAGGTCGAGAAACACACACTCGTTGCAATCAAGCTCGATGAGAAAGGGCTAGAACGGCCTTGGGGGGTTATCTACAAGCGGAACAAGGTGATGTCGCCGGCGATGAAATCGTTTCTTGATATGCTCAAGAAACCGCTCTAGAATGGGGTTTCTCGGCCGGGGGCGCGGCGTGCCAGCCGTTCGTTTACAATGCCGCGGGCCTTTAGGTAAGCTTTTCCGGGTTAAGCCCACGTAAGTCTTTCGGCACAAACAAACCGTCTTTACGGATCAATTCGCCGTCGAACCATATTTCGCCGCCACCGTACTCTTTCCGCTGGATGAGCACCATGTCCCAGTGTATAGCGGAGCGATTCCCGTTGTCACACTCGTCGTAAGCGCGTCCGGGTGTCAGGTGTAACGAACCGGCGATCTTTTCATCGAACAAAATATCGCACATCGGTTTGAGTATGCGCGGGTTGAATCCGAGTGAAAACTCGCCCACATACCTCGCGCCTGCGTCTGTATCGAGGATCTGATTCAACCGTTTTGTGTCGCTGCAGGTTGCCTTGACAATTTTGCCGGCCTTGAATTCGAGTCTGATGTTTTCGAACTTTGTGCCTGCGTACACAGTTGGTGCATTAAACTGAATCGTGCCGTTAACCGAGTTTTTGACCGGGCACGAGTACACTTCGCCGTCGGGCAGGTTCCGTGTTCCGACGCATGGTACAGCGCCGATGCCTTTTATGCTGAAGGTCAGTTCGGTGCCCGGGCCTGTGATACGCACGCGGTCAGCTTTGAGCATGCGCTGGTGCAACGGTTTGATTGCCCGGGCCATTCGCCCGTAATCGAGTGTACACACGTCGAAAAAGAAATCTTCAAACGCCTCGGTGCTCATGCCGGCCGATTGTGCCATGCTTGGCGTTGGCCAGCGCAAAACGCACCAGCGCGTCTTGCGCACGCGCCACTCTAACACTGGCCGCATAATCCGTGTGTAAAGCGCAAGTCTATCGGCGGGCACATCGGAGGTTTCAGTAATATTGTTTGCGCCGCGCACGGCAATATAGGCCTGCATTTTTTTAATTCTGGCAAGTTCAACGTCGCGTATCAGCGTGGCCTTGGATTGGTCTGCCTGGCGCAGTATCTCGCGGTTGAGCCGGCTGTGACGCACCTCGACAAACGCTCGTGCGCCTGCTACTTGGGTCGCGCGCATTAACTCGACGGCAAATTCATCCGGTGCATCTGTGATTTCGATAAGCACATTGTCACCTTTACGAAGGCCGAGCGAATAACGCACGATCAGTTTGGCGAGCTTCTTGTAACGCGGGTCAGTCATAGAAAATTTTTGATGAAACCTACACGATTGTTTTTGGTTGTCGAGCAACACATTGGCCCGGGAAATTTTGAGCGCACACTGGTGTAGTATCCGAACACTCCGATTCACATTTTGGCCGGAGTTAGTGTTGCATATTACGACTCGGTTCGACCGCTTTTTTAATGCGCCCAATGCAAGGGTGCCAAAGCGCATGCCACTAAACGAGTTGAACAATTTGTTCGAAAATGGGCGTCAATCCAGAGGTAAGCAAAAACCTTCCTTGTTTGAAGTGAACATTTTAGGCACCCTACTGTTCATGCAACCCGGTTTAGCTCAGTTGTTGCTTAGATTGGCAGTTGGCATTCATATCGTCGGCTCGTGGGCTGTAGTTGCGCAGCAGTCGGTGTTCACGTATCAGGGCAGACTACAGTCGGGTGGCTTCGCAGCGGACGGTAATTTCGACATGCAATTCACTCTTCACAGCGCGCCGACAGGATCGAGCGTTGTGGGCGGCCCGATTACGATTGCACCCGTGCAGGTCAGCAATGGATTGTTTACTGTTCAGCTTGATTTTGGCCTTGGCGGTTTCGACGGCGGCGCGCGCTGGCTCGAGATCGGTATCAGGCGGTACGGTGAGACCAACGCTTATGTAATCTTGGCTCCGCGTCAACGAATCACAGCGGCGCCGTATTCGCTCTGGACATTCAGGGCGCTTATGGCTTCAAACCTCACCGGGGTTGTTCAGGCTACAAACTTGGTGGGCACGCTGCCGGACTCGGTTCTTTCAACCAACGTTGCGCTTTTGGATAGGAGCGTTACTTTCGCCGGGACAGTTAGGGCATCGGGCTTTGTGGGCAACGGCGCTGGCCTGACCAATGTCCCCGGCCGTGTGTTTGATGCAATCCCCATCGGGTCGGCAACCCAAGCGCAGCCGAATACTTGGTATCTTGCCACCAATGATGCTGTGGCGGTTGTGGTTACATTACCGCAGTCGGCTGCGCTGAAGGTTGGTGAGACCATCCGTGTCTCGGCTAGCGGGGCCGCGGGTTGGATCATCCGGCAAAACGCCGGGCAGGTCATTTACGTGGGTAACCTGCTTGACAACGTTGGCGCACGCTGGACAGCCCGCGAGACGACTCGGAATTGGCGTGGGGTTGCAGCCTCAGCAGATGGCAGGACCATCGTTGCAGTGGTGTATGGGGGGCAGATCTACGTTTCAACTAATTATGGTGTCGGGTGGACGGCGTACGGGTATTCACGCAATTGGCAGGCGGTTGCAAGTTCTGCCGACGGCAAGAAATTGGTTGCAGTGGTGAGCGGCGGCCAAATATACACCTCGGGCGACGGTGGCGTGAGTTGGACTGTGCGCGAAAACAATCGGAATTGGAGCGGGGTGGCGTCTTCGCTTGACGGGGTGAACCTGGTTGCCACGGTAAACGGTGGTCAGATCTACACTTCGTACAACTCTGGCCAGTCGTGGACAGCCCGTGAAAGTGCGCGTGCATGGGTGGCAGTTGCATGCTCAGCCAACGGGTCGAACCTGGTTGCGGCAGCATACGGCGGCCAGATATACATTTCGACAAACGCGGGCGTTACCTGGACAGCACGGGGACCAACTCGGAATTGGGTCGCAGTTGCGTGTTCAGCAGACGGATCGAGGATGATTGCCGCTGTACCTAGCGACACATTGTACCTATCTATGGACGGGGGTGCGAGCTGGGCACAAGCTGCTGCAAGCCCGCTGCTGCAGTGGACGGCCGTAGCATGCTCTGCAGACGGCACGCGCATGGCGGCTGTACATTCACCCGGAGGAATCTATGTCTCGACCGACTCGGGCAACAGTTGGGCAATTCGCACAGGCGCACCTAGTGACATTGCGTGGACCTGCGTAGCCGTTTCTGGCGATGGCAGCACAATTGCTGCAGTGCCAAGCAACGGCCAGATTTACGTTTCGTCGCAGGCCACAACCACGCCGGGTACAGCAGGCTACATAGCCGGGATGCGACTGTCTGCAATCGAGCTGCAATACATCGGCAACGGCCAGTTCATTCCCATTAGCCGCGTCGGGACTATTGCAGTCTATTAGGTGTGGGTTTGCGGTCGCGCTGGTTGGGGTCTTTCAAGCTGGCTTTTTCTGCTTGCGTAGTTCAATTCTGCGCAATGCTTGCTCGCGGCGGCGAAGCTCTGCGCGCAACAATTCTTCCGCTGACCAACCACGAGCTTGCGCAAGGTCAGCCAGTTCAAAAAGGCGACGTGCAATCATTGATTTAGACACGGCTTTGCAGTGTGTTTTGCCGTCGGTTAACAACTGTGCCTTGCGCGCTTTCTTTACCAGTTTCTCAGCCTGCATCAGTGCGGGCAGGTGACGCGGGATACCGTCCAGGGCAGACTTGCGCACATGCGGTGTGCTTTCCTTTTCTGCGCGTTTGATTTTTTCCCAGTTGGCCCACACTTCGTCAATACTGCCGACCTTAACGTTGCCAAAAACATGTGGATGACGGCGTACCAGTTTACGCACCAGTTTACGGCATACGGTGTCAAAATCAAATGCACGCCGTTCTTTGCCAATCTGGCAGTGAAACACCACATGCAACAGCAGGTCGCCAAGTTCCTCTTGAATGGCCTCGTCGTCCTCGGCTTCAACGGCGTCCAGCAGTTCGTACACTTCTTCGATGACGTGTTTGCAAATTGATTTGTGGTTCTGTTGTCGGTCCCAAGGGCATCCACCTGGGCCGCGCAACTGCGCAACAACACGCAAGACATCTTCAATTGGAGGTTTGTTTTTCGTTCTCATTGGTATTGATTGACGATCGACTCGTTGAACCGTTGAACTGTCACTGCTTGATTTGCGATAAGCCGATTTGAGCCTGGCAACTCTTACGCTTTAACAGTTCAACGGTTTTACACCTATAAAATCACCATGTCATCACGGTGCACAACTTCAACCCGACTGAGTTTGCCTGTCTGAATTTGCTCAGCGCTGAACCTGGTTATGCCACGCGCAAACTCAGTACCGTCGGCATCACAGATCCGGACCACATCGCCAGTGGCGAAATTGCCTTCACATCGAGTGATACCCGGTGGTAGCAGGCTTTTGCCACGTTCGCGCAGGGCCGTTTTTGCCCCCTCATCAACGTAAAGCGTGCCTTTCGGATGGTGAAAAAACGCGATCCAACGTTTGCGTCCTTTCAATTTCCGAGGATGCGGCACGAACAATGTGCCTTCTTGTTCGCCCTTGAGGATGCGTTCGAGCACATCTGTCTTTTTGCCTGAAGCAATCACCAGTGGGATGCCCGAGCGAGTTACAATCTGCGCAGCCTCGATTTTCGAGGCCATGCCGCCGACTGACGTTGGGCTGGTTGTGCCTTTTGCGATGTTTTTGACGTGTTGATCAATTCGCTCGATCAACGGTATAAGGCGCGCGTCTGGTCGGCCATAGTTTTCGATCACACCGTCGACACCGGTCAAAATCACAAGCAGGTCGGCTGGCAACAACGCAGTCACCAGCGCCGAGAGCTTGTCGTTGTCGCCGAACTTGATCTCGGCAAATGACACTGCGTCGTTTTCATTCACTATTGGTACAACGCCGTGTTCGAGCAACGTGATTAATGTGTTGCGCGCATTCAAATGCCGCTCGTGATGTTCAAGGTCTTCGTGCGTTAGCAATACTTGTGCGATTGGGATGTCAAACCGGGCAAACAATTGCTGGTACACCGACATGAGCTGGAGTTGTCCCACTGCAGCGCATGCCTGAAGCTCTGCCAGCTCGGTCGGTCTGCGTGTGTGCCCGAGCAAACCCATTCCTGAGCCAATTGCACCTGAGGTCACCAGCACAATATCTTTTCCGGCACGTCGCTGATGAGCGACCTGCGCAACTAACTGTTGCATTTGGTTGGGATCGGGCCGGTTCGTGTTGTTGGTGAGCACTCCGGTGCCAACCTTGACAACGACTCGGCTTACGTTTTTGAGCAACTCGCGCTGCACGCCGCCCACGGTAGCCGAAAAACATCGCACTCGAAAGGCGAAAAACAAATCTGCTTGATTGTGCCGACTCAAAATTGCGAATTAGGATGCTTGCATTTGGACGGCCGCTTGCTAAGTTAGGTGCGGTTCAAATTGTTATGGCACGTTTTTGTGAATTAACTGGACGCGGCCCGCGCAAGGGCAATGTAGTATGGCGCAGCGGTAAGCCCAAGAAAAAGGGCGGTATTGGCACGCACGTCACTGCCATTAACAGGCGGCGATACCTGCCGAACCTGCAGCGAGTAAAGGCTGTTATTGACGGGCAGGTGCGTTATGTGCGTGTTTCGACGCGCGCAATTAAGAAAGGCCTGATCGTTAAACCGCCTAAACGCAACTGGCAACCTGCTGAAGCAAAGGCTTGACCAATACCCAAGGCCGATTTCAGCGGGGGGCAATTCTTCGCCCCGCTTTTTTGTTTTGCTTCGGTGAACCGAAGAGCCAACGTACAGGCAGCCCAAATTGATCGCCAAAAAACGCCGCCGTTTATTTTTTGCCAGGAGGGCGTCGCATTGTGGCGCGTTTTAGCTCGCGCTCAGCCTGCTGGCGTTTCAGTTCCTCGCGTTTATCGTATTGTGCTTTGCTACGGCCAACTGCAAGCGCAACCTTGACCTTGCCGTTTTTCCAGTAGAAAGACAGCGGGATGAGCGCGTTGCCCTTCACGCGCGTCAGTTCATCCAGCCGGTGTATCTCGCGCTTGTGCAGCAGCAACTTGCGCGGTGCTTTCGGTTCGTGATTTTGGCGGTTTGCCTGGGCGTATTCGGGGATGTGCGCATTAAGCAAAAACACCTCACCGTCTTGAACGCGCGCGTAAGCGTCGTTGATCTGGCCTTTGCCTGCGCGAAGCGACTTAACCTCCGAACCGCGCAACACGATCCCAGCCTCGATCGTCTCGAGTATATGAAAATCGCGTCGTGCTTTCGGGTTTGTAACTATGTCGCCCTTGCCGTGCAAATTACTGACATACTGTGATTGCCGACAAGCTGCAGAACTGCCCAACCCAAGCTGTCTTGCGCACCGGCACGTCAGCGCCTTCTGCGTTTCTTTGGCACGGGCTGGATCAGCTCGACTGGTTCGGGCTGTTCCCAACTGATTTTGCCCTCAATGATCTCGCGCAGCGCAATGTCAACCGGTTCCAAGTTTTGCCCGTTCGAAATCAAAGGCCGACTCAGCGGACCTGAGCCAGCATTCAACTGGCGTACACGCCGCGCTATCAAGTTAATCAAAATGTTCGGATTACCGACTTTTTCCAGAGCTTTTTTGCAAAGTTCCGCGTTCACTTTTGACCTCACCACGAAAACGCAAGGTCCTACAAACTACACTCCAGCCAGGTTTAGGCAATAAAAAATTTTGCTATCCATTGGCCCAAAATCTTTTGGCGCTCCGTGTGGGATCACCACAAGGCGGCGTTTGTGGCGCGCGTTTTAGGTTGAGGTGGCCAGTTGGGCTGTCTGGCGCGCAAGCCAGACTGATCTGCAAACGTCCGTAGAACCGACCTCGGCTGTGACAGCGCATGCGTATCCACCGACGGTTTCTTGCCTATGTGATTCTGCATGGGTCGGTTTGCCATGCAAATGCGGAAGAAATCATTACGGTTTGGAATTGTAGCATTGCCAAAAGACAGGGCGCAAACTGCGTGCGCACTGTTGCATTGGCAGCGAGCAACGCGCTGCCTAGCCCACTGAACCCGAAAAAACTCGATTAAGGGAGCACACTTATCCCAGGTGTCGCCGCACACACCCTGCGTCCAGTCCCTTTACGCGCCAGCATGCTGGTCGGTTCGGGAACAATTTTGTTTTGGTTTTGCTCCAGGGCGCACAGAACCGCACTCGGGGCAGCGTGCGGTCCCAAGTTGAGTCCGGTTGTTCGGGTTCAAGAGTATCCGACAGCGTAAGATCACGCGTTTGTGCTCAAGAAACAGCGGTTCGGGGGATCAAGTACGTATAGATAAACAGCAAACAGTTTGGTTGCTATGAAAGCTGCGCTTGGATAAAAAGAGCGGAAAAACCGTTGTGCAATGGGCTGCGCCAAACAATTCCGTCTAGTTGCAGTAGTTGGGTTGATAAACATCGGTGTTTATGTGGGCGCCCAGACGAATGAGCTGCCTGGCCCGCCAAAGGTGCAACCGGTTGTTCAATTTGGAACGCGACCATTCGCACTCGAAGATGTGCGCATTCTAGACGGACCGTTCAAACACGCAATGGAACAGAACGGCAAGTACCTGTTGTTTCTCGATGTTGAAAGGTTGTTGCACAATTTTCGTGTCAATGCCGGGCTGCCTTCGACTGCGCAACCGCTTGGTGGTTGGGAGCGGCCCAATGTCGAGCTGCGTGGCCATTTCGTCGGTCATTACTTGAGCGGCTGCGCGATGATGTACGCAAGCTCAGCAAACAATCTTTACAAGCTCAAAGCCGATGCTGTTGTTGTGGGGCTTGCCGAATGCCAAGCCAAGCTCGGCACAGGGTACTTGAGCGCGTTCCCCGAGTCGTTCATCGAGCGAGTCGAGACCGGCCAACGCGTCTGGGCGCCGTACTACACTCTGCACAAAATTTTGGCTGGCCTATTGGATGTGTACGTGCATTGCAGGAATACACAAGCGCTCGATGTAGCTTGCAAATTTGCAGATTGGCTGATCAGCCGGACCGACCGGCTCACAGACGAGCAGATGCAGGCCGTGCTTGATACCGAGTACGGCGGCATGAACGAGGCATTGGCAAACTTGTACGCGCTAACAGGGGATAAAAAGTACCTGACCGTTGCCCTCAGGTTCAACCATCACAAAGTCATCGGCCCGGCCCAGCAAGGCCAGGACAATCTGACCGGGCTACATGCAAACACGCAAATCCCGAAGTTTATCGGCGTGGCGCGCCAGTACGAACTCACAGGCAACGCGCAGCTCCGCAGTGCAACGGAATTTTTCTGGCGCACGGTCGTTAGGAACCGCTCGTATGTCATCGGCGGCAACAGCGACGGCGAGGTTTTCGTTGATACAAACCGGCTGTCGCGCATGGGTTGGCACACGGCCGAAACATGCAATACTTACAACATGCTCAAGCTCACGCGGCACCTGTTCTGCTGGGAGCCGCGCGTCGAGTACGCCGATTTCTACGAACGCGCTCTGTACAATCACATACTTGCTTCGCAAAACCCTGAGACCGGCATGACATGTTACTATGTACCATTGCGCGCAGGCGGTTGGAAACGGTTCGGCGAGCCGTACAATTCGTTCTGGTGTTGCACAGGCACGGGCATTGAAAACCACAGCAAATATGGCGAGAGCATCTATTTTCACGGTGACAACGCGCTTTACGTTGTGTTGTTCGTCGCATCCGAATTGGACTGGAAACAGAAAGGGGTGGTTGTCCGACAGCAAACACGCTATCCGGATGAGCCTGCGACAAAACTCACTTTTAACTGCGCGGTCCCAGTCCGGTTCAGTTTGAACATCAGGTATCCTAGTTGGGCTAAAAGAGGGGTCATACTCACGCTCAACGGGAAAAAACAGCCGGTCAAGACTGGCCCTGGCAACTGGATTGTGTTGGATCGGACCTGGCGAAGTGGCGACACCGTTTGCCTGGCGATACCGTTTCCGCTCTACACCGAAGCATTTGCAGACAACACAAACAGATTCGCGGTTCTTTGTGGTCCGGTTGTGCTGGCGGCTGCGGCTGTTGAGCCGCCTTACCCAGCGGTGGTTGGCACCAAACAAAAAGCGCTCGAAAACCTCAAACCTGTGTCAGGCAAACCCAACTGTTTCGTCGGTTCACCCGCGGTTTTCCGCCGGCCTAGTGGTGATGGTGTGGAGGTTCTCCTTGAGCCATTCTACAAAATTTACAACCGGCCTTATCAGGTGTACTGGGACAGTTTTGCACCTGCAGAGTGGGTTACGCATCGCGAGGTTTATCAAGCCGAGCAAACGCAATTGAAGGAAATCCGGAGTCGCACTGTTGACTTGGTCGTGCCCGGCGATGCAGCAGATGAACGCGCGCACAACTATCGCGGGCAACGTTCACACACTGGCAGGCTCGGCGAGCGCATGTACCGCGACGCTGCCGAAGGCGGCTGGTTTGCATGGGACTTGAAAGTACTGCCCGACGAACCTCAAGAACTGGTACTTACTTATTGGGGGAGCGATTTTGGCCGGCGGTTTGATGTTTTTGTTGACGGCGAAAAGATTGCATCTGAGGAACTCAGTGCGGCGAAACCCGGCGAATTTTACGATCGCGTTTTTCAGCTTTCCGCAGCCCTTTTGTGCGGCAAAACAAATGTCACAGTCAAAATTCAGGCTTCACCTGAAACCTGGGCAGGAGGCGTTTATGGCGTGCGAATCCAAAAAGTCAGAAAACAACCGTAATTCACTCGGCATTGCATTACGGCAATTTTGCAGGCTGGTTATCCGAACCGTATTTGCAGTTGCTTTGGTGGTACCGGCTGCACTTTTAATCCTTGTGCCTGCTCAGGCACACGGCGCAGATCCGGCCACGGCCGTGCCAAGCCGCCCGAAGATCCTCTTGCTGGACGAACCTGAACAAGGTTTCTTCTCGAAGGTACTCGATTTTCACGGCATACCGATCAAGGCGCACGCGGTTGTATCTGACGAGGCACTTTACGCGGCTTATGACAGGCTTTCGTTGATGTTCAGCAATCTCATCCCCAAACAACCGCTGGTGCTGTCTAACCTTCTGGATGCGCGCGTTGCGTTACACATCATCGGCCGGACACAGGTCACAACCGACCTGCCAGAATGGCAACATGACAAAGGCAAACCGTTGGCCGAATACGGTGGGTTAACCCGCGACCAACGGACCCGCGGCATGGGCGGGCGGCTCACCTCGTGTGGCGAGGAAAACCTGCTTCGGTTGCCCGAAGATCGGTACTTTGGTCGTGACATTTGTTTGCACGAATTTGCACATTGCCTCCGCAACTATGGTCTGCCGCAGAATGTCCGTAGACTGTTTGACGAGCAATACCGGCGCTCGACCACAAAAGGTCTGTGGGTCGGCTCATACGCAGGGTCGAATCCGGATGAGTTTTTTGCCGAGCTGACGATGTGGTATTTCGGCACGCACGGCGACTTGGGCATGAAAGACCCCAAACCGGAGCCAGGTCCGGCAGGCCTCAGAAAATACGATCCCGATGCATACGCGTTGTTTGACGATTTTTATTGTGGCAAGATTGAAATCGGCAGGATCGAGCCTAACGCGCGCCGGCGGAATCAGGAGCCCCGCAACTCACGCGCAAACCGCAACGAACGCACACAACCCGACGGTAACTCAGCCCAACCAGGCACAAATTGAGCTTCTGATCTGGATTGTAGCTTAAGCGCTGCGCTGCGCTGCCCGTGCACCATTAACAGGACCCGACGACTCAACGGTGTCGTCAGGGCTGGTCGGCAGCAAGATGCTAACTACACCGCCTCGGCTTTCTTTTTGAGGCTGAATTTCAAGTCTGCCGCAATGTAGCTGGATAATTTTTCGCGCCACCGCCAGGCCAAGGCCCATACCGACCGTGCGCCGCGTCCAAAACGGTGTACCGGCTTTTTTGACAGCTTCCTCGGCAAACCCAGGCCCATTGTCTTCGATCTCGATTTGCACGGCCTCTGCGCCGTCGGGTTGTGTCTTTGTCTCGAGCCGCACTTGAACGCGCGCTTCAGCAGGGTTGGCTTGAAGTGCATTCAAAATGATCTCAAACAATGCCCAACGCAACGCATCGGGATCGCCCATAACAGTTACCGCACGTGTAGGTTTGCCAAAGGTCAGTTCCGTATGTTCGGTCCGGAAATGGTCTCGTGCCTGGGTAAACGCGTCTTCGATCAACTTCGGCAACGCGATCCGTTGCGAACTTGAAAGTTCGTCGTTGGCAAGGAACCGCAACTGTTCGACACGACGTGCGATCCGTCGGACACCTTCCGCCAGAGCGTCGTCGAGCGAACTGATAAACTCCGGGTCTTCGGCTTTTTGCTTCAGCAATTGCTGGTGCGCAGACAGTGGCACCAGCGCGTTGCCGATGTCGTGCGCAGACCTGTCGGCCATGGCCTTGATCAATCGCAGATTTGCTGCTTCGATTTCGAGTTGTTTTAGTTTTTCCGCTTGGGTCAGGTCTTCGGCCGTCAACAGGACCGCACTAGGAGTGACCTTATCCTGTGTGAACAGCGGCACGATGTTAACATTGAAAATTGTGCCTGGCGCGTCTTCGAGCTCGAACTTGAACGGGCCAGATGCAGTGCCGGTTTTCAACACTTCGTATGCTTTATTGCCGAGCGCCTGTGGTAGATCAGCAAAGTCAGGCTCGGTAATTATGCGTTTGGTTTTTGGCAAAAGCCGCCGTGCAGCGCGGTTGAAGTTCAAGATCTTCAGGTCACGGTCTATCACAACACATCCGGTTGACAGCTCACGCAAAATCTCGGTCAGGATCTCGTTGTTTGCAGCCAATTGCTCGTGCAACCACAGATTTTTGAGCGCTAGACCAAGCCGCTCCAGCAGATGAAAGATCAATTCAAGCTCCGTGTTACTGAGCTGTTCACCGGTAAGCCTACGGTCAAAAATGGCCATCCCAACCAGTCGTTCTTGGTCGAAGATCGGAACTGCAACCTGTCCACCAAGTAACTCGAACTCTTTTGTCGCCACTGGATCGGCGCGTACCTCGGGACTGTTACTGTGCAGAATCCGGCCTAATCGGCTTAAAAGCCGCGCGATGCCCTCGTCAAAAGACAGTTGTACCGTACGGAGCAGCTCGGCAGGTAACCCAATCGCATACGCAAGTCGCATCTGGTTCATCGGCACAACCTGTCGTTCTGGTGTCACACCAGCGAGCCCAAGCTGCCGGAGGAACAACACCACGCGGTTTACGCCGATTATCTCGCGCAGCCTGAGCATGAATTGCTTGAGCATTTCCTCCGCGCAAAACGTTTGCGACAGTACAGCCCACACATCGCGCATGAGCTTGAGGCTCTGCGCTACAGTCTGCACAGCCTCGGCTCTGTCTCCAGGCACCGGCCCGGCTTGAGTGAGATTGTCCTTGGCGGACGGGCCTTGCCCAACAACAGCCCCGGCTTGAGGGATTGCGCAGCTGCCCATTACATGTTCGAGCACGGCATTCAAGTATCCAGAACGGACCGGCTTGCGCACAAAACCCACACCGCCTAGCAGATACGCTTCTTCTTCCCATTCCCACGCAGGCAAACCGGTGTAAACAAGCAACGGACAGTTCGGTAGGTACCGACGAATTTTTTCTAACTGCCAGAGGCCTTGTACTTGGGCAGACTCAACGTCCACTATACACAAATCCGGTAATCCATGCGCAAGCAATGGCTCGGCTTCTTCGATGCTTGCACGATGCACAACGCGGTACCGGGCCGAGTCAACGGCAGCACTTAGCTGCTCGGCAAGGGCCGGGTGTTGCGTCAGAACCAACAACGTCTTCATGATACACCAGCTTCATTTTGTATGCCCAAGACCCACACCCGGCCCTGGCCTTGCCCCACTCATCATTGCATCACCTGACTCGGTTTTTGCGCTGCCAACGCCGCGCAGGATTTGGCCTGAACGAGCGCAGCTTAAAAGCGCCAAGTTTTTCATCGAATTGTTGCCACACATCCTCCAGCCTACTACCCCTCAGTTGGGAAATCGTTGCTCAATCATAGTTAGATTGCCCGGCAGTTACAACTTCCGAAATTACTTAGGACAGATGTCGTGTATTTTACGGAGACACCTTGGATTGCATGTCCGATACCCGGTTGATTATCTGCTCGGGTCCCGGCCTAAGCAGCCTGTTTTTGTCTTGCAAAGCGCCAGCAAGTTGGATTGAGTCGAGCAGAAAATGGCATCCGGCTTTAACCAGCCATCACCGTTGTTTACGCAACCAGGCGCGTTGCTCACCGAAAGCCCGTTGCGTGATTTCGAGGCCATCATCCGCTCGCATACACCGTTAATTGCTGTCCAGACAAATGAAGAACCGCAAATTGTGCACTTGGTGCGCCAGATCGGAAAACGACTCCAGATAAAAACCTATCGTTGGACAGTAACAGAAGGACTCCGCGCATTCGACCCGTGCGATCAACCGCATGAATCTGTTGTCAAGTCGCTCGAGTTGCTCAAGTACATCAGAACACGCGCATACAATTGCCTGTTTGTGCTGCTGGATTTCCACCCGTATTTGGCTGACCCGCTCCATGTGCGGTTCCTCAAGGACATCGCACTCGAGCATTCGCGGCATTACTCGACTGTGGTCGTGGTTGGATGCACGTTGGCGGTGCCAACCGAGCTGCAGCCGTACACTGCGCAGTTTAGGCTGCCGCTGCCCACACTTGACGAATTGCGCAACATAGTGCGCGAAGTCGCAGCCGAATGGGGCACTACTCATGGCAATCGCAGTGTCGAAACCACCAACAAGGCGCTCGAATTGTTGGTGCGGAATCTGGTCGGCTTAACCGCAACAGACGCACGCCGGCTTGCGTTCAAGGCGATCAACGACGACGGCGTGATCTCCGAGTCCGACATACCCAGTGTAATGGCAGCAAAGTTCGAGTTGCTCGGACGTGACTCGCCATTGGCGTTCGAATACGAGACGGCAAAGTTCGCCGAGATCGGCGGCATGAAACGGCTTCGCAACTGGCTCGAGATGCGAAAAAATTTTTTCCTCGAAGGCGCACCGCCCGGACTCGACCCGCCGCGCGGCATTTTGTTGCTCGGTGTTCAAGGCTGCGGCAAAAGCCTCGCTGCCAAGGCCGCAGCAGGTGTGTTTGGCGTGCCGCTGTTGCGGCTGGATTTCGGCGTCCTTTACAACAAGTATTACGGCGAAACCGAACGCAACCTGCGCAGGGCACTCGAAACGGCCGAGGTAATGACACCGTGTGTGCTCTGGGTAGATGAGATCGAAAAAGGGATTGCATTACAGGATGACGACGATGGGTTATCACGCCGTGTGCTCGGCACGCTTCTGACCTGGATGGCCGAACGCAGAAAACCTGTGTTTGTGGTTGCCACAGCAAATGACATCGCCCGGTTGCCGCCCGAGCTTGTGCGTAAAGGCCGTTTTGACGAAATTTTCTTTGTTGACCTGCCGAACTTTGAGAGCCGACGCCAGATTTGGTCCATTCATCTACAAAAGCGGCGTCTTGACCCCGCACAATTCGACCTGGACGCCCTGGCTAAGGCATCAGACGGCTTTTCAGGCGCCGAAATCGAGCAGGCAATTGTCTCTGCCATGTACGCCGCCCATGCCAGCGGCCGGACAGTGACACAAGCCGACCTACGGCAAGAACTTACTCACACACGGCCGCTGTCAGTTGTAATGGCTGAGAAAATCGAGGAAGTCCGCGCCTGGGCAAAAGACAGAACAGTTTCATGCGACTAAGCCTAAATTGTTGGTGACTGGCTGCGATGCCCCGGTTGCAAAACCGAACGCTACCGCCACTTGGACGCCACATTTGCACACATCAACTTCAATTTCACCCAGCCAGTAAGTGTTTCATTAGTGTCGCTAAGATTAACCGCCCCCGATGCTGAACCAAAAAAGGAGCTTACCCACAGTCGAGCGTAGCCAGGGCGGCGCCTTACCCGGCCACTTTTGCAGCTCCGTACCGTCTAATCTGTGTACCACGCAACACTGGGCTCGCACATGCGGGAGTAGCCACGCAAAACGCATCTGAAACCGCATCCGGTC
>FMJZ01013129.1_pt1 | contig 16497 bp, 11 predicted proteins | sample 1987881 | NCBI WGS metagenome assembly FMJZ01 (sample SAMEA4378227, study PRJEB15110) | soil metagenome | biome: soil; feature: Field; material: Soil | place: India | collected 2015-03-11 | depth 0 m | reverse complement strand
TGTTATTGTTCTTTGCATAATCAACAATAACATCTGCAGGAGTTCCTTCCAAAATTAAAGTTTCTCCTTTCACCCCCTCTCCTTCAAGTATTTGTTGAGCTTTTTGGAGGTTTCCCTCTGCTTCTGCTTTAAATATTCCCTCAACGGTAGCACAGTCAATTCCAACCTCTAAAAAGCAAACCTTTGGAACAACAGATAAAACTGTTATCTGAGAATCAAATTTTTGAGCAATATTGATCGCTTCATTCAAAGCTTTCTTTGACCATTCTGAACCATCAAAGCAAACTAAAATTTTCTGCATAAAACACCCCCCAAATTTTCATGAGTCTGTTTAAAAAAGACATTTCATATTTTTTTTCCTATTTAACAAAGGAAAAGACTTATCGATTTAGATTATCGAGCAAAAAGTTTGCCAGAAGATAACTTATTGAAAATAAGAGTAATTGTTTAATTTTTGATGTGCCATTAGGGACAAAATAAAAAACTGCTGTCCCAAAAGGGACAGCAGGAGAAATTTACTGATTTACTTTTTTTCTGATATAAGGAAGAAGTCCACCGCTTAGAAGGAATTCCTTTTCCCTTTCATTTAAGTTTGAATAAACATTGAATAAAATGTTTTTTGATAAATTGACAACTTCATATTTTTGCTCACCTTTAATACCTTCAACTAAACCAACTATTTTCAAAACATCTCCCTGTTCAACTTTTTCATAATCCTCTTGATTTATGAAGATTAAAGGAAGAATTCCAAAATTAATCAGATTTGCTCTATGGATTCTGGCAAAGGATTTTGCCAATACAGCCTTTATTCCAAGATACATTGGTGCAATTGCAGCATGCTCACGGGATGAACCCTGTCCATAGTTTTCTCCACCAACAATCACTCCGCCACCCTTAGATTTAGTCTTCATAGCTCTCTCGTAGAAAGTGTCATCAATATTTTTAAAGGTAAATTTTGAAATCTCAGGAATATTAGACCTATATGGAAGCACCTGTGAACCTGCTGGAAGAATATCATCAGTTGTGATATTGTCTGCAAGCTTAAGCAAAACCTCTGTTTCTATTATGTCTTCAAGAGGCTCTTTCACAGGAACTTCTTTTATGTTTGGTCCTTTTACTATCTTTATGTTTCTGTCTTTCTTGGGTGGAATAAGCATATTATCATTTATTGCGAAAAACTCAGGTTCATCAATCTCTTCTATTTTAATATATGTTTCAAAGGGGTCTACTATTTCACCATAAACTGCTGCAAGTGCACAAATCACAGGAGAAGCAAGATAAACAAATGCATCCTTTGTGCCAGAACGACCCTTAAAATTACGATTGTATGAACGCACAGAAATCTGTCCACTACCAGGTGCACCGCCCATTCCAATACAAGGACCACAACCTGATTCAAGTATTCTGGCACCTGCAGAAATCATATTTTCTATATCACCCTCCTTAGCAAGCATCTGGTAAACCTGCTTTGAACCTGGATTAATGAGAAGAGTGACTTCTTCATGGACTGTTCTGCCCTTGAGAATTGATGAAACTGTTTTCATCATCTTGTATGAGGAGTTTGTGCATGAACCTATACAGACTTGCTGAACCTTTGTTCCCTTTATCTCCCTTACAGCTATTACATTATCAGGACTGTGAGGCTGAGCTATCATCGGCTCAATCTGAGAGAGGTCAAGTTCAATAATCTCTGAATATTCTGCATCATCATCTGCTTCAAGAGAAATCCATTGATGCTCCCTTCCTTGAGCTTTTAAAAATCTGAGAGTGTTTTTATCACTTGGAAAAATTGATGTTGTGGCACCGAGTTCTGCTCCCATGTTTGTAATTGTTGCTCTTTCGGTTACAGAAAGGTCTTTTACTCCTTGCCCTCCATACTCAAATATCTTCCCGACTCCTCCCTTAACTGTAAGCATTCTAAGAAGAGTAAGAATCACATCCATTGCTGTAACATAGGGTCTTCTGAGTCTGCTTGAAAGATTTACTCGCACAACTTTAGGTACAGTGAACTCAAAGGGCATTCCAGCCATAACAGAAGCAGCCTCAAGTCCACCAACACCAATAGAGAGCATTCCCATCCCTCCGCCTGTTGGCGTGTGGCTGTCTGTACCAAGAGCAATAAGACCCGGAGCTGCAAATCTTTCAAGATGAACCTGATGGCATATACCATTACCTGGCCTTGAAAAATAAGCACCAAATCGGGCTGCTGCAGTTCTCAGGAAGAGATGGTCATCTGCATTCATAAAATTGCTCTGAAGCATGTTGTGATCCACATAGGAAACTGCAAGAGGAACTCTCACTCTATCAAGACCTATTGCTTCAAACTCAAGCCATGCCATTGTTCCTGTTGCATCCTGAGTATAAACTTGATCAACCCTTACACCAATAAGACTTCCCTCCTTGATCTGTCCAGATACAATATGTGCTTGCAGTATTTTCTCTACAATATTCTTACCCATTATTCCTCCCTGTTTTATTCTGTCTGCTGAGAAAGCATTTTTTGAAATAATCAAAAATTAGTATAATATTATACTTTATAAAAATTCAAAAAGGAGGACAGGGTGCATTTTTTTAGCCACAAAAAAGGAGAGCTATATGCAGAAGATGTTCCTGTTAGAGAATTAATAAAAGAATTTGGAACCCCGCTTTATATTTATAGCTATGGCACTTTGATAAGACATATTAGAGCCTATGAAGAAGCTTTCTGCGAAGTTCCCCATATCATATGTTATGCTGTTAAGGCAAATTCAAACCTTGCTGTACTTAAAATCTTTGCTGACCTTGGACTGGGCGCTGATGTTGTATCAGGCGGAGAACTCTTCAGAGCATTGAAGGCAGGAATTAAACCTTATAAAATTGTATTTGCAGGAGTTGGTAAAAGCGATGAAGAGATAGAATATGCTCTAAAAAATAATATACTTATGTTCAATGTGGAATCTGAAGCAGAACTTTATAAAATAAATGAAAAAGCTAAAAGTCTTAAAAAGATAGCTTCTGTTGCCTTGAGAGTTAATCCAAATATAGATCCCAAAACCCATAAATATATCGCTACAGGATTAAAAAGTAGTAAATTTGGAATTCCAATTGAAAAAGCTCTTGATTACTACCAACTTGCAAAATCAATGAAAAATATAAAGGTTATTGGCATCCACAAACACATAGGCTCTCAAATCACAGAAGTCTCTGCTTTCGTTGAAGCTTTGAATAAAATTTTACCACTTTATGAAAGACTTATAAATTACAATCTTGATATTGAATACATTGATATAGGAGGGGGACTTGGAATAACTTACAAGGATGAAGAACCACCTCATCCAAAGGATCTTGCAGAAGCCCTCGTACCTCTTGTAAAAACAAAGAAAGGTAAGCTGATAATTGAACCAGGACGCTCAATTGTGGGAAATTCAGGGATTCTTGTGACAAAAGTTCTCTATACCAAACAGACAGAATTGAAACACTTTCTGATTGTTGATGCAGGAATGAATGACCTTATAAGACCAACTCTGTATGGCTCATACCATGAGATTCAGCCTGTAATGCCCCACAAAAGAGAGACTATTGTTGCAGATATTGTTGGTCCTATTTGTGAATCAGGTGATTTTCTTGCAAAGGATAGAAAAATTGAAAAGGTCTCCCCTGGAGAGTATCTTGCTGTAATGAGTGCAGGTGCCTACGGATTTAGCATGGCATCCAACTATAACAGTCGTCCAAGAGCTGCAGAGGTTCTTGTAAAAGGGGATAGATATGCTCTCATAAGAAAGCGAGAAACATATAAAGATTTGATAAGAAATGAAATCATACCAGAGGAATTACTCTAATGGAAAAAATTAGTTTCATAAAAATGCACGGACTTGGTAATGATTTTATTTTAATTGACTGTCTTAACCAAGAATTACCAGAACCTCAGGAATTTGCTATTCGTTACTGCAATCGTCGCTTTGGTATCGGTGCAGACCAGCTTCTGCTTTTATATCCTTCTCAGACAGCAGATTTTAAGATGCGAATCTTCAATGCTGATGGCTCAGAAGTTGAAATGTGTGGAAATGGTATAAGATGCCTTGCCCGTTACATATGGGAAAGAGGATTATCAGATAAAGAATTTCTTGAAGTAGAAACCCTTGCTGGAATCATTAAACCTAAGAAAATAGGAGAACTTGTACAGGTTGACATGGGCAAACCTGAATTCAGCCCTGATAAAATTCCTGTATATGTTGAAGGTGAAAAAGCCTTTGATGTTTTACTTGAAGTATCTGGATGTAATGTAAAGCTGAATTGTTTGAGCATGGGGAATCCTCATACAGTGATATTTCTTGATGAAGATCCAAAAAATTTTGCTGTAGCAAAATATGGACCACTAATTGAAAACCATCCTATATTTCCAAAAAGAACAAATGTGGAGTTTGTCTTTGTAAAAAACCCTGAAGAAATCATTATGCGTGTATGGGAAAGAGGAGCAGGTGAGACTCTTGCCTGCGGAACAGGAGCCTGTGCTACTGCAGTAGCTTCAATGGTTAAGGGATTAACAGAAAAAAAAGTCATTGTTCATCTGCTTGGAGGAGACCTTTTTATAGAGTGGGCAGATAATGGACATGTCTATATGACAGGACCAGCTGAGGAGGTATTTGAGGGAACAGTTAGGGTTCCGCAGAAGGGCTTGTAGTCGCAGTGCCTGCAGACATTTTTAAAATCCTCTGTTGGAACAAAAGGCTGAGAAGGGTCTTTTATCTCCCTTATAATGCTTTGGATTATAAGAGAAAGGGTGGATAACTCTTTCTCTTTTTCCATCTCACTAAAGGGATTTAAAAAATTGGAGTCATCAATAGATGGCTTGCCGAGTAAAAAATAACATCCATAGAGATTTTTCACAGAGAGTCCGAATCTTTTTGAATAAAGTATCATATATAAGGGAATCTGTAGACTACCTATTGCCTTTGCCCAACTTGCTTTGTTTTCAGGTATAAGTTTATCAAAGTTAATTTTAAAATGCTCTTCATTGCCAGTTGTTTTATAATCCAAAATATAAATTTTATTATCAATCCTGTCAACCCTGTCTATTATGCATTTAAATTTAGCCTCCCATGACTTTTCCTCAAAGTATTCTTCCACAGATAAGACTAATAAGTCTTTTTTCTTTAAGAAGTCTCTGTAGTAATTAATAACATCACGCAGTCGCCTTAAAATCTGCAGTCTTAAAAGATACGCTTTTCCTGTTATTTTCTCTCCATATTTTTGGAAAAAAAAATTGTCCACAATCTCTTCAATATCGTCAGTTAAATCTATTTCTTTAAGTTTTTTGTTTACTCTTAGTTTGAAATACTCTTTTAGTGATTCGTGAACTATTGTTCCGATTTCAGCTCTGTCTAAATCAGAGCTAATTTCTCTATCTTTCTTAAGTCCAACTATATTTGAATAATAAAATCTTATTCCACATTTTAAGTAATCATCAAGAGATGTGGCTGAAAGGGAAAGATTTTGTATTATTTTCATAGTTTCTTCTGTTTTATAAATTGCCTTTGGAAACTTATCCGCAAGGTTTACCTTGTAATTGGAAAGAGTTATGAAGTTAGCCTCTTCCTCATATCTTTGAGCCTTGGTTTTTTCTATCTCCCAGATAATTTTTTCTATGAATCTTGAACGCTCCTGCTTGTCATTTTTGACATAGATAAGATGAACTTCCTTTGCACCTTCTATCAAAACGGAAAAATAATGATAAATAAGCTTTTCTTTGTCACGATAAGTTGGAAGTCCTAAGGTTTTTCTCACTGTATAAGGCAATAAATAATCCTCTGAAAGGTCGGGGAAAATATCATCATTAAGGTCTAAAAATATGACTCTGTCAAATTTTATGTTTCTTGTTTCAAGAAAGCCAAGAATTTGAAGCCCCTTAAGCGGAGTTCCCGCAAAAGGAATGTTAGCAGAGAGTAGAAAATTTTTGAAAAAATTAAAATAGGAATCATGAAACTCAAAGCTAAAATTCTTTATGATTGAATGAGATAGTTTGTCAAATTCAATAAGAAATGCTTCCACATAGGGATAAAAAAGAGGATGCAATGGAGCAGTGCTTTTTTCATAGACAAAAAATAGAACCTCTCTGCATTTTTTTATGAAATCTTCAATATTTATTAATTGTTTGAATTTATTTATAGTATTTTCATGGATGAACTTGATATGTTCTCTTATGTCTTTTTCTGAGATACCATAGGAATACAGCTTATAGGCAATTTTTTTTGGAATCTCTCTTTCAATCCATTCAATTCCAACAAATTTTGGAGTCTCTTCAAAGCTGAAAAATTCATCAATCTCATGAAGAATTATTCTGCTTAATTCAGCACTGTTTTTATAGAGAATATTTTTTGTATAAGGATGCAAAATAAATTTTAAATAAAGCGGAACATAGATTCTGCCTTCTTCAACAGAACTCAAAAGCTCAAAAAAACTTAAAAAAAATCCATAAATTGGTGTCCTTGTAAGTGGATAGCCCATTGAAATGTTATAATTTTCTTCACTAAGATAGGGAATCCCCTGTCTGATAAGCGGAAAAAGATTATCTGATGAAGGAAGAACTATGACAGTTTTTTTATCAATATTGCCGTGATTATCTGTGATAATCTTTTTAACGATACTTCCTGCAATTTTTATCTCTCCGTGAGAGTCAGGACAGCTATAAAATTTGATTTTATCTTCAGAAAATCCACTTCTTTCCTGAAAAATAAACAAAAAATAATCAGTCGTTGCAAGCTTTCTTAGAATTCTTTTTTCACTTTCAGTAAAACCATAAAAACCTGCAAAAATTATTTTTCTAAAATCCTCAAAATTAACAATATCAATGTCTGAAACTCTCCTGTATCTTAAAGACCTGGTAGAAAGTTTATTTTCAATAAGTTCTTTATAGAATAACTCATAGGTTCTGGATAAAAATCTAAGATTTTTTTTAGAATTTACAGGGATATCAATAAGACTCTCCAGATTCTTGAGTTTCTCAATAGAGATGTCTTCAATATACAATTCCTCAAAAAGGTTAAATAGCTTAAATCCATAGGAAATAAAATTGTCAAATTTACTAAAAAAGGACGATAGAAAATCGTTTTCCCTGCAAATTTTATAAATAATCCCTACTCCATCAACTGGTTCAATAAAATCAGAATTGTCTATTTTTTTAAACAAGAAGTTTACAAACTCATCAATGGAAAAAATCTTAGGAGGGATTAATGGACAACCACACTTATCTGCAAGCTTTTTTATAAGATAGTAGGCAGGTCTTTTACCGGGAAATACAACAGCATTCATAGAGTAATCAAAACTTTTATAACAAAGCTGAGAAATAACTTCTTGTATTAAGTCATCATGAGAATTGATTATTAATCTTTGTTGTTCCTCAATAAATCCAAGTTTATCAAAAAATTCCTTAGCCTCTGTCACATCCATCTTATCTTTCTTAAATCAAGATAATAAAGACATCCACGCATATTGAAATTTCTGTATATTGAAGAGATTAATTTTAAATAGAGCTTCAGCTGTCTTATATGTTCTTCTGATGGATTGCCTGTTTTATATTCTATTAATATTACTTTATCAGAGTCTATAACAACTCTATCAATACGATGAATCAAGCCATTTTCATCGGATATTTCAAACTCATTAAAAAATTTTCTCCCTGTCTTCGGTATAAACAACTCTCTCATTTCCTCATTATTAAACATATCCATAATGGTTTTTTTAATCTCCAGAATATCAAAATGTTTCTTCATTTCCCGACTGAGTTTTTTTATTTTTAACTCCAATTCATCAAAAAGTCCTTCATAAAAATATTCTATCTGTGAAAGAAAGTGATGAATAAACTCTCCCCTTTGTTTTTCTTTAAGATGAATTTTTTCAGACATAACCGGAAAATCCATTTCAAAATAATAATGTTCTACGGAGATAGTGCTGAATTCAGAAAATTTTGAAGGTATCTTATAGCTTTTTGAACCATAATTTTTATCAAAAAATTCTCCAAGAACATCAAAGGGAAAGGATTTTTCCTTTTTAACCTTGCATAAAAGATATAATTCCTCCTGAGCTCTGGTGAAAGCAACATAAAGAGTGTTTAAAATTTCTGCCATGCGGGATACTTTTTCATCATCCTTTATAGCCCTAAAGATTTCAGATTTATTTGCAAGTTCATTGGTAATTTTAAGCAAATTAATACCTTTCTCAGTTTCATGAATTATATATTCATTTACCTTGTCTCTTAAATTCTCCAGAAAAAGTATTACCACAGGAAAACCAAGTCCTTTTGCTTTATGAATGGTCATAACCTGAATTGCATCTATATCTGAGCCTAAGGATATATTCCATATCCTTTCATCATCACCAGTAGATGAGACAAATTCAATAAAGTCCTTAATGCTGCCTAACCTTTTACCCTCAAAAATTTTTACAACTTCAAGAATTTTTAGAAAAGTTGCCTCCTCTTCTGGCATAATGTCAAATACTTTGAAACTATTAAAAATAGCTATGAGCAGATCATAAAGGGGTAAATAACCTGTGAGTCTGAACAACTTCTGAAAATAGTTCTGCCATATCTGAGGAAAGTGAGTTTGAAAACATTTATAAAGAGGTGAAAAATCTCTGTTTTTCAAAATAAATTGTTCTATTTCCCTGAATATTATCTCTTCTTCAGTATTTTCTATCTGAGCCATGAATCTTTTGTATAGATCACCAAGAATAAAAACAGAAAATGAGAAATCATCTATAGGGCTATCAAGAAATTTAAGTAAATTCAAAATTTCAATGGTTATCTTTCTTTTTCTAACATCAAGACTGCTGTAAGAAATAAAAGGCAACTTTAGTTCATTTAACAGGGAACTTATAGCTACAACCTGCTCATTTTTAAAAGCAAGAATGGCAATGTCTTTCAATGCATATCCTCTTTCCTGCACTCCTGTTATTGTTCTCAGAAGATATTCCCTCACAGCTATTTCTCTTTCATCATCCTCAGTATAGAATGCTTTTATTTCAACATAACCCTCATTGTCTGTGCCTGTTTGTGATGTCTGTTCATAACTGTTAATACCTGTAAGACAGGAGGCTTCTAAATATAAATCTTTTGCCTTAATTTTTTCTTTGAAAAATTCATCAATAAATTCAAGAATTTTTCCTTTGCTTCTGTAGTTAATGTTTAGTTCCTCAATTTTTTTAGCTGATGAAGGGAAAATATGTTCTCTTTCAAGCTGTCTCATTATTCTGTAGTCAGCACCACGAAAGCTATAAATTGCCTGTTTTGTATCTCCCACAACAAATAGACTTCCTCCTTCAGAAAGAGCATTTTCAATCAGAGGTTTGAGATTTGCCCATTGAAGCGGTGAGGTATCCTGAAATTCATCAATTAAAAAGTGATGTATCTTTTCTCCTAAGCGGAAATAAACATCAGGTATAAGTGAAATATTAAGATACTCAGAGAGCATTTTATTTATATCTTCAATGAATATCTTACCCTCTTTTTGTTTGATTCTTTTTAATGATTCTTCGAAATCTCTGAAAATCTTTATATAAGCAGAGTAAAAGGTTGTCCCGTATAAATAGGCATATTTAGCAACAAGCTCCTGAAATTTCTGCCACAGAAAAATTATTTTTTCATATGTGCCTAAAAAAGCTTTATCTTTAGGTTTTTTAACTGGAGGAGTATTTATGCCTCTTTCAATAATTTCTTTGAAATTTCTTGTTCTAACAATTGTATCAAAGCTATCAAAAATCTGATTTTTCAAATTTCTCTCAAATCCTGAAGAAGAAACTTCCTTCATTGTTTTCTTTATTATTTCAATTAATTCATTTTCAATATCTTTTCCAGCACTATCTAAAGAAGTAAAGTAAAATTCCTTGACAGTACTTGATCTAACTTGATAGAGGTCTTTAATTTTCTTAAAAATATCTTCTGCAGGATTCCATATAAAACTGTTTCTGAAAGGAGAGATCTTTTCTATAATTTCCTTGAATATTTCAGCTTTATAGGTACCTTCCTCAAGATCCTTTAAAAATAAGTCATAGGCATAATTCATAAAAAACTCATTGTTCATAATTATTTCAAAATCTGAGTTGTAATCAAAATCAACTGCAGAGGCTTTAAAGATAGAAGTCATGAAACTGTCTATTGTTTTGACTTGAAAGTCAGAGTAGTTATTAATTATCTCATCAAGAACTTCACCTGCGGAACTTGATAATTCCTCTTCATTGAGAGACAAAATTTCAGAAAAACTCTGAATAACTTCAGCATTCTTGAAATACAAATCCTTGAGCCATTTAAGAATCCTGCTTTTCATCTCGTAGGCTGCATTGTTAGAAAATGTTATAGCAAGTATTTTTCTTAATCCATTGTGCGGTATATGAGGAGATAGTAAAAAAGAAACATATCTTTTAGTGAGGGCAGTTGTTTTGCCAGAACCTGCAGAGGCTTTAAGAATAATATAGTGAGGGAATTCTAAAACCTTATTATCTATCATTTTTTATAGTTTAATGTATATTTGTTTCATAAGACAAATATGCGTATTTCTTCAAAGTAATCCCTCTTGTAGTAGGTATCTGTCAGAATTCTTTGTAAAACTCTCCTAACTGAATTTATCTTAAATAGTCTATTACAACGATGAAGAAAACTTTTTCAAGAAAATCTTGACTTTTTAAAAAGACTATTTTCAAACTAAGTCTTATAGAAAAACATGGAAAAAATCTTTGTTAAGCCTTTAAAAAGATACGGAAGTTTATGGATTTATAAAAATGAAATAATCTCTAAAATTGATGATATACCTTCAGGTAGCATTGTAAAAGTTTATGAATCTAAAACTAATAAAATAATCGGAACAGGTTACATAAATCCCAAATCAACTATATCCATAAGACTTTTTAGCTTCAGGGAAGAAATAGTTGATGAAGAATTTTTGAAAACAAAAATTTACAACTCTCTTCAATACAGAGAAAATATATTAAGACTTAAAAACAGCTATAGATTAATTTTTAGTGAATCAGATTTTTTACCTGGCTTAATAGCAGATAAATATGATAAATGTCTTGTAATCCAGATTTTAACTGCTGGAATGGAAAAACTAAAAGAATTAATAATCAAAATTTTGGATGAAATTTTATCTCCTGAAATTATTATTCTAAAAAACGACTCACAAATAAGACTAAAAGAAGGTTTATCAATTGAGAAAAAAGTTGTGAAAGGACAATTAAAAGAATTACCTTTAATACAGGAAGACGATTTGAAATTTTTGGTTGATCCAATTCATGGACAAAAAACAGGCTTTTTTATGGATCAGAGAGAAAACAGAATTTTCCTTACAAAATTAATTAACTCTGGAGAAGGACTTGATCTTTTCTGTTATACAGGAGCATGGAGTATTCATATTGCAAAAAAATGTGATAAAGTTACAGGAGTTGATAGCTCAGACAGAGCAATTGAACTTTCCAGAGAAAATGCAAAAATAAATAACTCAACTGAAAAATGCAAATTTATAAAAGCTGATGTTTTTGATTACCTGAAATGGGAAATTAAAAAAAACAGAAAATATGACTTCATAATCGTTGATCCACCTGCTTTTGTAAAATCAAAAGAAGAAAAAAAAGATGCAATAAAAGGCTATTTGAACTTAAACAGTATGTGTATTAAACTTTTAAGAAAAAATGGCATTTTAGCCACATCCTCCTGTTCACACCACATATCTGAATTTGAATTTTTAGAGATGATTAAAGAAGCATTTTCAAAAAACAGAAAAATAGGACGATTAGTATACAAAGGAACACAAAGCAAAGACCATCCTATTCTTTTATCAATGCCTGAGACAGCATACTTAAAATTTTTGGTAATTCAAGTATTTGACTAAAAAAACTTAATTAATTTAAACTTTTAAATTATGCTTGAAAATCTTTTCATAGCTAACTGGAAGATGAATAAAACTGTCAAAGAATCTGTGGAATTTTTAGAGATATTCATTCCTTTAGTTCATAATATCAAAGATAGAGAAATAGGAATAGCACCTACATTTGTATGTATTGAAAGTGTTGGTAAAATTTTAAAAAATACAAATATAAAACTTTGTGCACAGAATGCTTTTTATGAAACTAAAGGAGCTTATACTGGAGAGATTTCTCCTGTGATGCTTAAAGATTTAAATGTTGAGTATGTCATAATTGGACATTCTGAAAGAAGAAAATATTTTCACGAAACAGATGAGATAATAAATCTTAAATTAAAAGCCTGCATGGGCGAAAAATTAAAAGTAATATTTTGCATTGGTGAAACAATACAGGAAAGAGAATCAAACAAAACCTTCGATGTTCTGAAAAGTCAAATAGAAAAAGGGCTAAAGGACATAAAAACTCCAGATACATTAGTTTTAGCCTATGAACCTGTATGGGCTATCGGAACAGGCATAGTAGCATCAGAGGCACAGATTGAAGAAGCCCATTTATTTATTAAGGAAAAGCTAAAAAAGATGTATTATGAAAAAGCAGATAACATACGAATACTGTACGGTGGCAGTGTCTCACCTGAAAATATTAATTCAATCATGAAAATAAAAAATGTTAATGGAGTTTTAGTCGGAGGTGCAAGTTTAGACCCTGAAAAATTTTCAAAAATTGTAAAATACGAAACTCAAGGATAGATAAAGGAGGAAGTTATGAAAACTCTACTTTTGGTTTTTCACATAATACTTTGCATTGTAATGATTGCAGTTGTTCTTCTTCACAGAGGTAAAGGTGCTGAACTCGGTCCTGCATTTGGTGGAGGCTCTTCTCAGACACTTTTTGGACCAAGGGGTGCTGCTACATTTCTTAATAAAGTTGCGACAATAGTGGCTGTTTTATTTATGCTTTCATCATTCTTTTTAACCTATATCACCACAAGAAGCAAATCTGTTGTTTCAGATGTGAATGTTCCTGTCCAGACTCAGCCTCTTCAACCATCTCAGCAACCAGCAGGAGAACAGCCTCAGCAAAAATAAATGTTTACAAAATATGTTTGTCTGATTCTTTTTTTAGCATTATTCTTAGTTTCATGCGAAAAAGCTCCTGATGTAAAAGAACCTTTTTCTTTGACAGGAGCCTCCTCTGCTGATGCCAAAAGACTTCTTCCACTCTTTGCCTCTGATAGTGCAAGCGCTGATATTAGTGGGAGAATTTTTAATGGACTTACAAAGTATGATAAAAATTTAAACATCGTTGGTGAGCTTGCTGAAAACTGGACAATATCAAAAAATGGTAGAGAAATAATTTTTTATTTAAAAAAAGGAATAAAATGGCATGACGGTGTTGATTTCACTTCACAGGATGTTGTTTTCACATATAAAGCAGTTACAGATCCTAAAAATCCTACACCTTACAGCAGCAATTACGGTCCTGTAAAAGAAGTAAAAGCACTTGATAAATACACTATCAAAGTGGTTTATGATAAACCTTTTGCTCCTGCCCTTGAGTCGTGGGGAATGGGTATAATACCAAAACATTTACTTGAAGGTAGGGATTTATTTAATTCATCTCTTAATAGAGAGCCTGTTGGAACAGGACCATATAAAATGAAACAATGGCTTACTGGTCAACGAGTTATTCTTCAAAAAAATGAGCATTACTATGAAGGTGCACCTTTTTTTGAAAAATTTATCTCCAGGATTATTCCAGACCCATCTACAATGTTTCTTGAATTAAGATTTGGTGGAATAGATTTTATGGGACTTAATCCTGCTCAGTATAAATACCACGGTGAAAAGTCATATTTTAAAAAATATTTTAATGTTTACAGATACCCTTCCTTTGGATACACATACATTGGATACAATCTTCAAAATCCTCTATTTTCAGAAAAAAAAGTTCGTCAGGCAATTGCTCATGCGATAAATAAGAAAGAAATAATTGAAGGAGTATTGCTTGGTTATGGAACTCCGTGCACAGGACCTTTTCCTCCAACTTCATGGGCATTTAATCCTGATGTAAGAGATTTTGAATATAATCCTGAAAAAGCAAAAAAAATTCTTGCAGAGCTTGGCTGGACACAAGGGACAGATGAAATACTTACAAAAAATGGTAAAAAATTTTCATTTATTTTACTTGTTAACCAGGGAAATGAAACAAGGTTAAAAACCGCACAGATTATCAAAGAACAGCTAAAAAAAATAGGGATTGATCTTAATATAAGAGTTCTTGAATGGCAGAGCTTTCTTGAACTTGTAACAAAAAGACAGTTTCAAGCAGTTTTGCTTGGATGGTCACTTTCTCGTGATCCTGATTTATATGATATTTTCCACTCATCTAAGACCAAGCCAGGAGAGTTTAATTTTGTTGGTTATAGTAATCCTCAGGTAGACAGACTTATTGAAAGGGCAAGAGAGATTCTTAATAGGGAGGAAAGAAAAAAACTTTACAGAAAAGTTCATGAACTTATTTTTGAAGATCAGCCTTATACATTCCTTTATGTTCCAGATACAATAATTGCTGTTAACAGGAGAATAAAAGGTATTGAACCTTCTCCTGCAGGAATCTGGCATAACTATATACACTGGTATGTATCAAAAAATCGTCTTGACTGGTATAATTAAAAATATGAAAATTTTATTAATAAACTTATTTATTTTTCTGTTTACCAATATTGTTTTTGCTCAGGATAGTACGATTACAAAACTTAATAATGCTTACAATAATATAAACGATGCAAGCGGAAGTTTTATTCAGACAAGCTATATTAAGGATTTAGATAAAACTCATAAATTTAAAGGAAAATTTTTTATAAAAGCTGATAGAATTAAATGGCAGTATGAAGGAGAATTTCCTCAGATTATTTATCTTAATAGAGAAACTCTCACTGTATATGACAAAACAAAAAAACAGGCCATACAGAGTAGTTTTTCAGAAGACAAATTCGGTCAACTTCCAATTGCTCTTCTGTCACGAATGGCTGATATTGAAAAAAATTTTGAAATTACAGAAAAATCAGAAAACACTTTAATTCTCATTCCTAAAACAAAAATGGGAAATATCAAAATAATTGAACTTATCATTCATGAGGATGCTTTTCCAATAAAATCTCTTAAAATTACTGATAATGCGTCTAACATAGTAAAAATAGACTTTTATTCAGTAAAAATAAATATTAATCTTAAAGATTCAATTTTTAAATTTATTCCTAAAAAAGATGACACAGTCATAAAATATTAATCTTTCCATAATTTTATGGAGGTAAAAATGAATAAAAAGAGAAGAGTTGCTATTACAATGGGGGATCCTGCAGGAGTTGGACCTGAAATAATTGCTAAAGCATTTGCGCAGGAAGATATATATAAAATTTGCAATCCTATAGTAATAGGCGATAGAGCAGTTATTAAAGAATTAATAAAGACAATTAGTATGGATTTTGATCCAGATAACATTGAGATATTAAATCTAAATGAAATCAAAAATCCATCAAACCTATTAAAAGGGAATCCTTCTGAAGAATCAGGAAGAGCTTCTTTTTCTTATATAAGAAAAGCTTTAGAACTATACAGACTTGGAATAGTACAAGCAATTGTAACATGCCCGATTACAAAAGTAGCTTTAAAAATGGCAGGACTTCCATGGCTTGGACATACTGATATGCTTGCAGAAATGGCAGATACAGAAGACTATGCAATGGCTTTTTATAGTGAACATTTAAAAGTAATTCTTGCAACAATTCATGTTCCCCTTAAAGAAGTTCCATATTTAATAACAAAAGAAAAAGTAATAAAATCAATCTGTTTTGCAAAGAAAGCCTGTGATATGCTTAGTATTGAAAATCCTCGTATTGCAGTATGTGGACTCAACCCCCATGCAGGAGAAGAGGGAATTATTGGAAGAGAGGAAATTGAAAAAATCATTCCCGCAATAAAAGAAGCAAAAGCTCTGGGCATAAATGTTTCAGGACCTTATTCATCTGACTCTCTTTTCTGGCGAGCTTACAAAGGAGAGTTTGATATGGTTGTTGCAATGTATCATGACCAAGCACTTGCACCTTTCAAACTTGTTGCCTTTGACAAAGGAGTAAACTTCACAGTAGGACTTCCATTTATCAGAACATCTCCTGACCATGGAACAGCATATGATATAGCATGGCAGGGAAAAGCTGACCCTACAAGTCTCCTTGAGGCTATTAAACTTGCAGCAAGGATGGTGATTTAATGAAACTTTTTTCTCCTTTTAAGATTAAAACAATAAAAATGAAAAACAGAATAGTTCGTTCAGCAACCTATGAAAAAATGGCTGATGAAGATGGTTTTGTAACTGATCAGTTAATAAATCTTTATGTAAATCTTGCTAAAGGCGGCGCTGGACTTATAATTACTGGAAATGCTCTTGTACATGTATCTGGTAGAAGTGCTCCTAAAATGCTTTGCATTCATAATGATTTTTACATTGAAGGATTTAAAAAACTCACATCTTCTGTTCATTCAGCTGGTGGTAAAATTGTAATTCAATTGAGTCATGGTGGAAGACAGTGTTCTTCTATTCTTCTTT
>FMJZ01027535.1_pt1 | contig 16506 bp, 19 predicted proteins | sample 1987881 | NCBI WGS metagenome assembly FMJZ01 (sample SAMEA4378227, study PRJEB15110) | soil metagenome | biome: soil; feature: Field; material: Soil | place: India | collected 2015-03-11 | depth 0 m | reverse complement strand
TATAAGATGAGCAAAAAGTGCAGGGTTTCTCGGAGGTCTTTGATGAGTACCCCGATTGCGCCGATTCAGCTTCCCCCCTGTGGTGACTGCACTGCGGATGCGGCATGGTTGGAGGCAGCTCTTCTCAATTGGCTCAATACCGAGTATTTACCGGAAGCGGTGAATCTGGCGATCGCCCAGCGGGCGGCTCAAGTGTACCGCCGTCAGCGATTGGAAGGAGAGCATGATCTTGGCGGCATTCTCTTGGCACTGGTCACGGAGTTGCAAGAGTTTGATTTTTCCCAAAGCTTTTACAGTGAGTTTGCAGTCGCTAATGCGGTGAGTGATTTGCTCCTGCGGCGGCTGGGCATTGAACCCTGCTGTGGGGCGCACTAGGCTTTGGGTTGCCAGTTGGGTTTGACCACTTGACGACAGCGGGCAATGACAAGGGCATGATCCGGTACATCTTCTGTGACCGTTGAACCCGCCGCCACCGTGACATTTTCGCCAAGGGTGACGGGAGCTACTAAAACACTATTAGCACCGGTCTTGGTGCCGCTACCGATATGGGTGGGGTGCTTGTGCACGCCGTCGTAGTTGGCGGTAATGGTTCCTGCCCCGATATTGACACGATCGCCCAAGGTGGCATCGCCTAGGTAAGAGAGATGAGAGGCCTTGGTCTCACTGCCCAACTGCGCTTTTTTTAGCTCGACAAAGTTACCAATGCGGCAGTGATCGGCAACCAGACTTTGCTGGCGGATGTGGGCAAAAGGTCCCACTTGGGTATCATTACCAATTTCACTGTCGCTAATTACGGCATAGCGCACCGTCACCCGTTCCCCAATGACACTATTTTCAATCAAAGTGCCCGGGCCAATGATGCTACCGCTGCCAATACGGGTTTGGCCGCGCAGGTGAGTTTGCGGTTCAATCACCACATCCGGTGCCAGCTCAACGGTGTCTTCAATTGTGGTACTGGCCGGATCAATGAGGGTGACCCCCGCCTGCAACCAAGCGTTTTTAATGCGATTTTGCAGCACTTGATAGGCTGCCGCCAACTGCACGCGATCGTTAACGCCCAAAATTTCCTCATAGTCTTCCACGTCCACCGCCATCACAGGACTGAGGGCATTAACGGCATCGGTGAGGTAGTATTCCTGCTGATCATTATTGGACTGGAGATGGGGCAACACAGCGGCGAGTTGCGGCCAATGGAAACAATACACCCCAGCATTGATACGGCGGTTTTGCTTTTGGGCTGTGGTGCAGTCACGGTCTTCAATAATTTGCTTCAAGATATTCTGACTGTCACAAATCACACGGCCATAACCTTGGGGGTTGGGAATTTGTGCCGTTAAAATCGTGGCCGCATTGTTGTGTTTCTGGTGGACTTCGAGCAACTTCGCCAGTGTCTCCCCACGCACGAGGGGCACATCGCCATTGAGCACCAAAAGATGGCCTTCATAGTCCTTGAGGTGGGGCAAAAGCTGCTGTACAGCATGACCCGTTCCCAGTTGTTCGCGCTGCTCGACAAATTCCACGTGGGGCTGATCAGCTAACGCGGCACGGACAGCGTCTCCCCCATAGCCAATGATCACAAACTGCCGTTGGGGTTGCAGAGATTGAACTTGGTGCAAAACCCAGCCCACCAGCGATCGCCCACCTAGGGGATGGAGAACTTTTGGCAGCGAGGATTTCATCCGTGTGCCTCGTCCTGCCGCTAAGACTGCCACAATGACCATGGATTGATTGTGCCTCAATAGAGCAAAGGGATGGCGAACTAGCAATACTGGGGGGAAGCAGCCCAGCAGCATCAGCGCCATGCACAATTGGAGTATACCAAGGTTGCGGTAGCCAAAGATAGCAGCGCCACAGGCGAGTCAATGCGCCCAAGATGAATCAACGGCACCAAAATCCAGTAAGGTTGATGCAGTAGTTGACGAGTCACTCACAGTCCATGACCGCTTCAAAATCGACCAAGCGACCTGTCCCCTTGGCGGCTCAGTTCCTAAAACTGGTGGGAATCATCCTACTCCTCACCTTTTTGCTCGAGTGGGGCATTCTCTTTATTACCCCCCAGTTCAATAACAGCCAGTGGCAACTCACGGTCGTCAACCAATTCATTGAGCGCGGTGCCACTCCCTTGATTGGGTTTGTCTTTATCTACACTGGCTTTTGGATTCAAGCGGTCTCTGGGAGTGCGACGCAGCCGGAGCCGGGAGAACCTGCCCTCAAGGATTGGCGATTCTGGGTCTTTGTCCTCTCGAGTTTGCTGGGATTGCTCTGCCTGCTGGGGATTCCCCTCTACCTATCGATTACGGGGCAAATTACGGAACAGGCGGTCAACCAAATCAATCAAGAGGCGGCACAGGCAGAAATTCGGGTTGAGCAAGAACAGCAGCAAATTAAACAACTGGCTAGTAGCGGTCAACTGGAGCAACTCCTGAAAAGCAATCAACTGCCCCCCGATCAACAGGCGATTCTCGAGCAGTTACAAAAAGACCCCCGAGCTCTTGATAAACAAGCGGGTCAGGCACGGGAGCGCATCCGCAACCAACAACAGGAAGCAGTGAATCGGGCGCAACAGGAAGCCTTTGTGAATCGTCTAAGGGTAGGAATTCGTAGTTTTCTATTGGCAGTGGGCTTTATTACCATTGGTTGGAGCGGTCTGCGCGAGCACCGCTAGGCATCGTTACCATTGCCGCCTACCTGAGGAGTACAATATGCTCTGCCTCATTGTGCGTTGGCGTCTTCTGTCGCAGTCGGCGGGTCTCGGCTGCTTGATCAGCCTGCTGCTCCAACTGACGGCTGCAGCAGTGGAATTGCGGGTCGCGGTGTTAGAGCGGGTACGTCAAGTAACAATCAGTAGCTCCACCCCAGCGCAATTACGGGATGAGGCGGGTCGGGTGCTGACAGTGGCACCGCAGCAGAATATTACGGCGGTTCTCACGGGGGTGGGGGTACAAGCAGGGGGTGTGCGGGGACGGCAAGTTTTCCTCGAACCTCGAGACAATGGCCTCGTGCGCGTGGGCGATCGCTGGTATCGCGGGCAGTTGCAATTGGTGAGTACCAGTGAGGGTATTATCGCCATCAACCTAGTGGATTTAGAGGAGTATCTACCCAGTGTCGTGGGCAAGGAAATGTATCCCTCTTGGCCACTGGAAGCCCTCAAAGCCCAAGCGGTGGCCTCCCGTTCCTTTGTCCTCTTTCGGCGCGATCGCGAACGCCGTCGTCCCGGTAGTCTTTTTGATGTGGGTGCCACCGTCACCCATCAGGTGTATCCGGGGGTAAGTTCAGAAACCGCCAGTACCCTAGCTGCCGTTGCCGCTACACGCGGTCAAGTGCTTACCTACAATGGCCGCATCATTGAAGCCGTCTTCCATGCCTCCTCGGGGGGGCACACCGAAAATTCAGAGCACGTTTGGCAAAATGTCGTTCCCTACCTGCGCGGTACCCCTGACTTTGACCAAGTCTCCCCCAACTTTCAGTGGACGGTTCGTTTCACCGCAGCACAACTGCAACAACGCCTCGCCGGTATTGGTACCATCGTTGGCTTTCGCCCCTTGCAATTGACCCCCCAAGGGCGAGTCATAGCAGTGCAAGTGGTGGGCACGGCGGGTAGCCGTACGGTTTCAGGCAGTGAACTACGGCGGGTGTTGGGACTGCGCAGTACTCTCCTAACGATTACACCAGAGTACGGCAATGTGGCCAGTCAAACAGGACAAAGTGTGCCGGTAGCCTTTACGATTACGGGGCGGGGTCACGGTCATGGCTTGGGCATGAGCCAATGGGGGGCTTATGGTATGGCACTGCAGGGCTACACCTACGACCAGATTTTGACCTACTATTACCAGGGCGTGACATTGAGTACACTACCCACTATCCATTGAACACTACACTCCTCTTCCCACAGCCTCTTACACTTGGTATTGGCTGCCTGTAAATTTCATTGACGACCTCATTGCCCATGCCCTTTAAGAGCAAGCGGTCTGCCCTTGTTCCCTCTAACCCATGGGTCACGACTCCCTCTTTTATCAACTCTTTGCCCAGTTGCCCCAGACCTTTTTTGACCTCTTGGGTCTAGACTCTTCTGAGGGCTAGCGCTTTGGCTCTGTTGAACTTAAAGAAACCTCCTTTCGCGTCGATGGGGTCTTTTCACCCCCTGACCCCTCAGGAGTGGTCTATTTCTGCGAAGTCCAGTTTCAGCGCGACAACACTTTCTACAGGCGCTTCTTTGCTGAGATTTTCCTGTATCTGCGCCTAAAGCGCGATACGTTCTCTGACTGGCAAGCGGTGGTGATTTACCCTGACCCCCACACGGAGCAGGCAGACATTACTCCCTATGCTCCCCTTGTCAACAGCGATCGCCTGCGGCGGGTGTATCTAAATGAGCGACCGTCGCCAGAGGAGTTGCCATTGAGTCTAGGGCTGATGAAGCTGATGACGTTGTCCAAAGCAGAGATGCCAAAAGCGGCGAAATTCCTCGCGCAGAGCACTCAGGACAAAGTCGTTCAAAAGCGGGAGGTCACAATAGAGTTAATCACGAGGATTATGCTGTATCGGTTCACCGAGCTGAGTCGCGAGGAGATGCTGCGGATGCTGGGACTGACGACTGAGGAACTGAAACGAACACGGTTTTATCAGGAGATTTACACTGAAGGGCGGCAGGAAGGATTATAGGAGGAAGAAGTAGTAGTTGTTCTACGTCTGGTCAGGCGAGGTTTGGGGAGTTGCCCCCTGCCCTGGAAGAGCGTATTCGGCAGCTGTCTGTGGCTTAAATTGAAGCCCTAGCGGCAGCCCTCCTTGACTTCACTGAGTTGGGAGAACTAACGGCTCAATAGAAACCTGCATAGGCCAGCCTTTCGTACTCAAGTATGGTATCCAACGGTATCAAAAGTGCTGTACTTACTGTTGACGAGCCTTGCTGTCCTCGATTATGCTGCCCCTAGCATGACGGGTAAAACTGGTTGTGGTTTTAACACTCTATTTCTTGCGCCACGGGCAGACTGGTTTTAGTCGCGCCAATGCCTACTGTGGAGAACTGGATCCACCCTTGACGGATGCCGGTCTAGCGATGGCTGAGGCCTTTGCTGATCACTATGCCCAGTTACCGTGGCAAGCCGTCTTTGTCAGTCCAATGTTGCGCACTCGAACCACGGCACAACCTCTATGTGATCGCGTGGGTCTGCAGATGCAGATCCGCGATGGTCTGCGGGAAATTCACTATGGTCAGTGGGAAGGCCTCTCCCCGCAAGAGGTGAATGCCAAGTTCCACGATGACTATGTGCGCTGGCTGGCGGATCCGGGCTGGAATGCCCCCACAGGAGGTGAGCGGGGGATTGACATCTACTACCGCAGTAATGCCGTTCTCTTAGAAATTGAACGGGAGTATCCCGACGGCAATGTTCTGCTGGTTTCCCACAAGGCCACAATTCGGATTATGCTCTGTGGTCTTCTTGGTATTGATGTGGGACGATTTCGCGATCGCATTGCTGCCCCGGTAGCCAGTGTCAGTATTGTGGAATATACCTCCCGTGGGCCATTGCTCCTTGCCCTTGCGGAGCGATCGCACCTGAGTCCCGAACTACGGCACTTGCCAGGCACCTAGCCTATACGGTCATAATGTCCTTTTCTTTCTCGGCGAGCAGGGCATCAATTTTACCGATGTATTTATCGGTGAGCTTTTGCACTTTCTCTTGCAAGTCTTTCACTTCATCTTCAGTGAGTTTGCCAGCTTTGCCCTCTTTTTTGATGTGATCAATAGCATCACGGCGAATGTTGCGAATGGCGACTTTGCCCCCTTCGGCAATTTTGGCGGCAGTTTTCACCAGTTCTTTGCGGCGCTCTGTGGTTAAGGGTGGAATATTGAGGCGGACGCTGGAGCCATCGTTGTTGGGCGTCAACCCTAAGTCAGAGAGTTGAATGGCTTTTTCAATGCTGGCTAATGTGGAGCGATCGTAGGGCTGAATCAAAATCGTGGTTGCATCTGGGGTGGAGATATTGGCCAACGAGCGCAGGGGGGTTTCCGTGCCGTAGTAGTCCACCATGACCCGGTCTAATAACGCCGCGTTGGCGCGACCCGTGCGGATACTATTAAAGTCATGCTGGGTTGCTTCAACCGATTTTTGCATCCGCTCTTCGACATCAGCTAATTTCACAGCAGCCTCCAACTATCAGCTAATTTCACAGCAGCCTCCAACCATCGTGCCAATGGGTTCCCCAGTCAAGGCGCGGTAGATGTTACCGGCTGTTTCTAAACTAAACACAATAATGGGGATATCATTATCTTTGCACAGAGCGATCGCTGTACTGTCCATCACCGCCAAGTTGTGGGTGAGAGCATGGGTGTAGGTGAGACTACGGTAGCGACGCGCATTAGGATTTTTGTGGGGATCAGCATCATAGACGCCATCGACTTTAGTGGCCTTGAAGATCACTTCCGCATCAATTTCGGCAGCTCGCAGGGCGGCTGTTGTGTCAGTGGTAAAAAAAGGATTCCCTGACCCCGCCCCAAAGATCACTACCCGTCCCTTTTCCAGATGGCGAATGGCACGGCGACGAATATAGGGTTCGGCTACCTCCTGCATGGCGATCGCTGTCTGTACCCGTGTGGGCACATTCATTTGTTCGAGGGCGTCCTGAAGGGTCATGGCATTCATGACGGTGGCAATCATACCGATGTAGTCTGCCGTTGCCCGATCCATGCCAGCAGCCGCTCCTTTCATACCGCGAAAGATATTGCCACCCCCCACCACAATGGCGGTTTGAACTCCCGCTTGCACCACCTGAGCAATTTCGCTAGCAAATGCCTGCACCACTTTTGGATCAATGCCGTAGTTCAGGTTGCCCATGAGGGCTTCACCGCTCAATTTGAGCAATACGCGGCGATATTTAGGACTCATTGCGAGGATTCTTGCACTCCAATACGCTCCCCATCAACGATAGCAGGTTAGACGCGCCCGGTTGGACTCGAACCAACGACCAATCGCTTAGAAGGCGAGTGCTCTATTCCGCTGAGCTACGGGCGCATTTTTGAATATTTTCCCACAAGGCATAAGCTGAAAGTAAGATCTCCATAGTAAGGATGATTGAGATGGAGCTGAATTCTCCCCCTTCACGTTTACTTTTGGTCTGTGCTGACAACCAGTTGTCACAGCGGATGGGGCAAGACCTTCAGGCAGCAGGCTATGACCCCGTGATTGCAACAACGGAAAAGGAATGTCACTTGGCCTGCACAGAATGGCAGCCTGCCCTGATCATCATGGATCGCTATTTGGGGCGGCTCAATAGTATGGAGTTGTGCCAGCGGTTGCGTCAGCAGGGGATTAGTTTGCCAATTCTACTGATGCTGGAGAGCGATCGCCTAGAAGATCGGGTGGCGGTGCTGGAGTCGGGAGCCGATGATTACCTGCTGCTGCCCTATAGTCCCAAGCCCTTTTTGCAAATGATTCAGCTTTATCTGAAGCCGCCAGTCACCCAAAGCGAGGTGTTGCGATTTGATAATTTGACCCTCGATCTCTTGACGCGGCGGGCGGAGCGCAATGGACGCACAATCGACCTGACGATGAAGGAGTACGAACTGCTGAAATTTCTCATGGAACATCCCCGCGAAGTCCTCACCCGTGAGCAAATTTTGGAAAATGTCTGGGGTTATGACTTTTTGGGAGAATCCAACGTCATTGAAGTGTATATTCGCTATCTGCGGCTAAAGATTGAACCCGATGGTGAAAAACGGTTGATTCACACAGTGCGAGGAGTAGGGTATGTTCTCCGTGAAGCCTAAGTTACGCTGGCTAGTGGTGGGATGGGTCACGTTGGGGTTACTGCTGGGCTGTCAAAGCCTGAGCCAAGGGGATCCAGCCGCACCCCCACAAATGGTTCGCGGCATTCCGCAATATCTACCGATTACGGCCAAGGCGCGCATTCACGATACATGGATTCAGTTGGAAGTGGCGCGCACACCCGCACAGCAGCAGTTGGGCTTGATGTTTCGTCCTGAATTGCCGGGCGATCGCGGGATGCTGTTTCCCATGTCTCCGCCCCAAGTGGCCAGCTTCTGGATGAAGAACTGCCTGATTCCCCTCGACTTGATTTTTCTCAGGAACGGTAAAGTGGTGGCGATCGCCCCGCAAGCCCCTCCTTGCCGAACACTCCCTTGCCCCACCTACGAGTCTGGGGTTCCAGTGGACGCTGTTTTAGAACTAGCGGGTGGCCGCGCCGCTGAATTAGGGCTGAAGGTGGGAGATGCAGTAGAAATTGTCAAGCTCTAATCTGAGCTACTGATTAATCTATCGCCTTGAAAAAGGCTACGCGTGATTAGATAATGTCAATTCAATTTGAAGATAGCCTGAATAAAGGCTGTGTAATCAACGACCAGCCCGTCAAAGAACGAATCACTTCCGCCGTCATTGGTGACAATACAGCTTGCAGCTTTTGACGCAGGGCTTCCAGTGTCTCGAATGACTACCCTACCAATGCTGCCATCACCACTCAATGGGATTGACCTCGGGAGCAAACACAGGCACGACAGTCGGTGGCCAATTGATGGTGTTTGCGCGATGCGCAGTAGCTTGATCCATCTGCACCACCAGCACCGCATCCCACTGCACAATCGCTCTATAGCTGTCAAACCCGCAACGGTGCCATCACTGCTGGGGGGAGGATGCGGGCGGCGTCTTAACTGCAATCGCGGCTGGCGTCCCCCTTGGCGATAGGCGCTGAGCCGTAATGGTGGGCGCGTTGCGATCGAGCAATGGGGCCATTTGGGGCGGCGGTGGACAAGTCCTGGCTTGAGCCAGTAGAGCATCTGCAAGCGTTCGGGCATCGGTTTCGTACTGGACAGCCGTTTTCACAGGGATGATCAGAAGAACACGTAGTCTGGCTCTGCCACAGATTGCCATTATGTCAAGACATTGAACCGAATAGAAAACGGCTGTAAGCGGCGTTGCAGTGCTTCAGAGCTTTCTGTAATTGTCTGTAATTGTGAGCAGGAGCGGGCGAGCCATAAAGGTCTCCTACTGAAGAAAGATTTTCACTAGAGCTGCCTCCATTTCTTTTAGGGACTTGGCAAGGTTTCCGTTGGAGCTGCTTGCTGGTGAGTCAAAAGCTAAAGGCTCTGCAGTTTGTTCTTGCTTTTGTTCTTCTGACACCTCAGAAATTGCGGAGTTAAACTGAATTTGATTGAGGATGGTAGCTTCTATTTCTGGCGTATCATTTTCTTCAATAATCAGAGCATTGATTTCTTTAAGATTGGCTTTTTGGGCAGCATAATACTGAGGATAGACCGACAAGAGTTTGAAGCGGTGACAGGCTAAGCGATCGCCCAGTCAAGGCACTAATAAGGGTGGAAAACAGATACCTGCTTTCAGAACTGCACTAGCAAGCAATCGTCCCCTGATCTCGAATGGTAATAACTTTCACGCCTCTTTCCTGTCGAGTGAGTTACTGAGGGTTTAGGAGGCGGTGACGGTGTTGCGATCGCCGGCACCTGCAAGGTTGGCAGGGCTAAAAGTCAACTCACCATTGGCCAAATCTACCAAAATCGTATCGCCGGGTGCAAAGACCTCTTCAAGGATCTTCACGGCGAGGGGGTTCTCCAATTCCCGTTGAATGGCGCGCTTCAGAGGACGTGCCCCATAGACTGGATCAAAGCCCACGGCTACCAAATGATCTAGCGCTGCCGGGGTGAGGCGCAGGCGAATTTTTTGATCTGCAAGGAGTTTCTCCACCCGTCGCAGTTGAATTTGGGCAATCTGTGCCAGTTCAGTCCGCCCTAGGCCATGGAAGAGGATCAAGTCATCAATGCGGTTGAGAAATTCGGGGCGAAAATACTTTTGCGCACTTTGGAGCACCCGTTGGCGCATTTCCTCATAGCGACTGTCATCCCCGGCCAAGTCTAAAATATGCTCGCTGCCTAAGTTGCTGGTCATGATAATAACGGTATTGCGGAAGTCCACCGTTCGCCCTTGGGAATCAGTGACGCGGCCATCATCGAGCACCTGCAAGAGCACATTAAAGACTTCGGGATGGGCTTTTTCCACCTCATCAAACAGCACCACTGCATAGGGACGACGGCGAATCGCTTCCGTCAGTTGCCCGCCACTGTCAAAGCCCACATACCCCGGTGGTGCGCCAATCATGCGGGAGACGGCGTGTTTTTCCATGTACTCCGACATATCAATGCGCACAAGGGCATTTTCATCATCAAAGAGTGCTTCTGCAAGGGCACGAGCCAGTTCCGTTTTACCAACCCCCGTCGGTCCCATAAAGAGAAAGGAGCCAATGGGACGGGCAGGATCTTTCATGCCAGCTCGCGCTCGGCGAATCGCTGCGGCCACGGCTGCGACGGCATCGGTTTGACCAATTACCCGCTGATGCAGGACTTGTTCCAGTTGCAGGAGTTTTTGCCGTTCTGAGGCCATCAATTTTTGCAGCGGAATGCCTGTCCATTTGGCAACAATTTCAGCAATGTCGGCTTCCGTGACTTGATCGCGCAAAAAGGTACCGCCTTCGGCCTGAAGTTCCAAAAGTTGCGCTTCGGTGCTCTCCAACTCCCGTTGCAGGGTTTCGAGGCGACCGTATTTAAGTTGAGCGGCTTTGTTGAGGTTGTAGTCCCGCTCTGCTTGCTCGATTTGCAGCTTGACCTGATCTTCCTCTTCCTTGAGGCTGTTAATGCGCTCTAGGAGGTCTTTTTCTGCTTGCCAGCGGGCTTGCATGGCCTGTTGTCGCGGTTGCAGTTGGGCAATTTCCTCTTCAATGCGCTGAAGGCGATCGCGGGTGGCTTGCAGTGGCGCTTGGCTCAGGGGCAGACTTTCTTCCTGCTTGAGGGAGAGTTTTTCCATCTCCAGTTGGCGCAGTCGCCGCTCAAGGGCTTCTAGTTCAGCAGGCTTGGTGGTGATTTCCATTTTCAGTTTGGCCGCCGCTTCATCCACAAGGTCAATGGCCTTGTCGGGCAAAAAGCGATCGCTAATATACCGATCCGAAAGCATCGCTGCTGCCACCAATGCCGAGTCGGTAATTTTGACATTGTGGTGAATTTCATAGCGATCCTTGAGACCCCGCAAAATTGAGATTGTATCCTCAACGCTGGGCTGGCCAATATACACCTGCTGGAAGCGACGCTCAAGAGCGGCATCCTTCTCAATATGCTTGCGGTATTCATCTAGGGTGGTGGCACCAATACAGCGCAGTTCGCCCCGCGCCAACATCGGCTTCAGGAGGTTACTGGCATCCATCGAGGAGTTTTGATTGGCACCGGCCCCAACCACGGTGTGCAGTTCATCAATAAAGAGAACAATTTGACCGTCGGAATGGGTCACTTCGTGGAGAACGGCCTTGAGGCGATCTTCAAAGTCACCGCGAAACTTGGCACCCGCCACCAAACTCCCCAGATCAAGGGAAATCAACCGCCGATTTTTTAGGGATTCTGGCACATCCCCATTGATAATCCGCTGGGCAAGGCCTTCGGCAATGGCGGTTTTACCCACACCCGGTTCACCAATGAGCACAGGGTTATTTTTGGTGCGGCGGGAGAGAACTTGAATGACACGGCGAATTTCTTCGTCGCGGCCAATGACGGGATCCAGTTTCCCTTGGCGGGCTGCTTCGGTGAGATCGCGACCGTACTTTTCAAGGGCAGCGTATTTATTTTCGGGGTTTTGGTCTAAGACTTTTTGGGCGCCGCGAATCGCTTTGACGGTGGCCGCCAACTGCTCACGATCGCAATTCAAAGCGCGGAACAGTCGTTGACCGATGCGGCGATCGCCAACAAATGCGAGGACAAGATGCTCAATCGAAATAAACTGATCCTCTTGCTCTTGGCGCAGACGATTGGCTTCATCAAGGAGGGCATCCAAACTGCGGCCACAGTAGAGTTCGCTCCCCGTTGGCACGCGGGGTTGCTGTTTGGCAAAGTCCATCAGCCGCTTGAGAACCCATTCGGTATCAATATCGGCCCGTTCAAAGATCAGTTGCCCCAGTCCCTCTTCCCGCAGGAGGGCAATCATCAAGTGCTCTGTTTCCAGATATTGGCTGCGATATTCCCGTGCCACATCTTGGGACTTAACAATCGCTTCCCATGCTTTATCAGTAAACTTTGTTGGATCCGTTGGTTGCATAGTGATAATTGAGGGCAAAACCCCACCGACCGTGAATGCATTATGCCATCATCTTCAGTGTAATCAACCGGCCACCGCCACACCCGCAGGACGACCTATAGAGGTGGCAAAGAGAGAAACTGCCGCAGGAGATTAGCCAATTCTTTCTTGTCGCCATAGCCACTGCTGGGGTACCGCTGCCCCGATCCAAATCCAGCCTTAACGAAAGAAATGGAACTCATCCTTTTTGAGTCATCAGCCCCGTTTGAGTAACGATGCACCTAATAGGGAACGGTTTGGCGTTGGCAGTGAATCTCCCCAACCGAAAAGAAGATGAGCCAAAATATAAGTGTAAATGTAATGCCGCCGATAAACCCAATCTGCCAAGGGCGTTCCCGCACCCGCAAGCGATCGTCCGTTGGCTCCAAGATTTTATCCTTCAGCCCTCAAAAATTCTGCGACACTGGCTGCCAACTGCTGAAAATTGGGTTCGATGCGTTGACCCAGATACTCCTCCACGGCGCGAGCAATCATGCCAGCTAAGAATGAGGGTACCCCCGGAATCCGTTTTGGATCAATGCGTAGATGACCTCGGCTGGTGATAATTGTTGAGTCACCCGCAGCAATGAATTGATTTTCGCCTTGGCAGTCAATCGCCTCAGTAAAGGCATGGGGCGCAATACGCCAGCGGGTGAGATAGTCGCGATCGTTCCAATGGGTGTAGTCCGTCCACGAGAGCATTGCCTCACTCAGGAGTGCCCGGGCTGCTGCTGGAATTTCCCCGCCGCCATGCCAGACTAGAACCATTTCTAGGGCTTGAGGCTGTTCCTTGCGCTCTTGCACTTCAATTTCACGGACGTTGGGCATCCAGTTCACTAGTTCTGGCAGGCGATCGCGATAGGTGCGATAGACGTGCTCGCGGGGAAAAGGCAACTGTACTTGTGAAAAAATTTCCATTATCCTATTCCCACTGTGGACGCCGCCGCGCAATCACAACCACGTAATCTCCCACCTGTAACTCATAGTTCATCGGTGGATTAATATACGTTTGGCGACGCCCCTCAACGCGACGTTCCACAGCAACTAAGAGGGCATCGTACTGCTCCTTGAGGTGTCGTTGCGCATACCAAAAGGTTTTGCCCGCCAGTGTTGAGGGTACAGAGAGCCGATAAAATTGGTTCCCTACCTGGACCGTCAGCAATTCCGCAAAAACATCCATCGCTCCTTGATTGCGCACTGCATTGCCAATCAGGTGACCTGCCATTTCATCAGCCACCACCACATCTTCCACCCCTGCCGCCTGAAGTTGCACATTATTATTGCGATCCAAAAGCTGGGCACAGGTGTAAATCGTTGGATTGAGTTTTTCCATGGTCAGTGCAGCGAGAACCGTTCGGGCATCGCGGTCTTGATCACTGCGGGGCTGGCTGGTATCGGCCAAGAGAATGGCACGGGAGGCGTGGTAAATCTGCACCTTCTCTAAAACATCAATGCGAGTATAGTCTCCCGAATAAAAGTAGAGGCGATTTTGATCTACTCTCCGCAACTCACTCAAGGGCAACTGTTCAAGTTCAGCAACAATGACAATTGGCGCATGGCGGGTTTGGGGATCGGTTTGCAACTCCTCCAACACAAGGGGGGCACTGCGATTCCAGCCACAGAGAATAATGTGGTTGCGCAACTCATCCAAGTCAAAGTTCTTAATGCTCATGACCGATTGCAACCGCTGCACCATGAAGGCAGACACCACCCCTGTAAACACCGCAAACAAGGTCAGCCCCGACAAAACGACCACTAGGGTAATGATCCGCCCAGCGTGGGTTTGGGGATAGGCACCAATGGGTTCGGCGGACACTAAGGAAAAGAAACTGTACCACAGGGCATCCCCAAGGGTCTCGATGTCTGGGTTTGAGGTTCCTTCGATAATATAAAAAGCCAGTCCCCCAAAGAGCATGATCAACACAATGATTAACAGTGCTGAAATTTGGGCACCGTAGAGACCAGAAATCTGAGGGGAAATGTAGTGCAGGTTGCGGTTAATCAGAATCGAGGCACGGGGCAGACGTAGCAGCGGTAGCAAACGAAACAGGGGCCACTGGGGCGGCATCGGTAAAATCGCGACTAGATCAAGCCAGTAGTGGCGGAAAAATCGTTGCTTTTTGCGGGCGATCGCAAAGCGTAGGAATAACTCAACAACAAAGCACAGCCGTAAGGGTAAATCCGCCAGCATCACAAAAAAATTAGGGTGGCCGGGCTGTACCCAGAAGAGATCAACCACCACTAAAAGCACCCATACTAGGATCAAAACCAACAGGCTGATTTCTACCTGTGGTGAGTGCAGAAATAGATCAAGCTGTTGTCTCAGCCGGCTTTGTCCCATGAGTGCCACTAGAAGAGAACATCAAATTGGCGCGATCGCCGGCTAACAATCAGATTTAGGTGGGAATCAATTCTCCCGGACGCAGTTTTGCCCACCGCCCCTGTTCTTCGACGAAACTAGCACAGCCAACCACATCCCACTCCAATAGAATTTCTTCCCCTTGGGTACGGATGTTGATATTGATCGTCGGCTCAATTGGGTCAAAGTCTGGGGTGAGGGTCAGATGGGGCTGTTGGTGCTGCTCCTCAACGGCATAGTAGGTGGTACAGCGATCCACAAGGGCACAGTTAACACAGATACACATGGCGAACTCTCCCAATGCCACATGCTCCTACTCTAACGCATCCCCTAGGGTCGCCAAGGAAACTGCTGAAAGTTGGGGGGGCGTTTTTCTAAAAAGGCGGCCTTGCCCTCGGCACTCTCTTGGGTGAGGTAGTACAGCAAGGTTGCATTGCCGGCTAATTCCTGTAGGCCGGCCTGACCATCACAATCGGCATTAAAGGCCGCCTTCAAGCACCGAATGGCCAAGGGACTTTTGCTGAGAATCTCTTGCGCCCAGCGGATCCCCTCAGCCTCCAGCTCCTCAACGGGGACAACGGTATTGACCAAGCCCATCGCTAAGGCTTCCTGAGCCGTATATTGCCGACAGAGAAACCAAATTTCACGGGCTTTTTTCTGGCCGACAATGCGGGCAAGATAACTGGCACCAAACCCAGCATCAAAACTACCCACCCGTGGCCCCGTTTGACCAAAAATGGCATTCTCAGCAGCAATGGTGAGGTCACAGACCAAGTGCAGCACATGGCCACCGCCAATGGCATAGCCGGCCACAAGGGCAATCACCACCTTTGGTAGGGAGCGAATTTGCCGTTGCAGATCCAATACATTCAGCCGTGCTACCCCCTGATCATCCAGATAGCCTGCCTCACCCCGAACGCTTTGGTCACCACCTGCACAAAAGGCATACTTACCATCGGTGTGGGGGCCTGCTCCGGTGAGCAAGACAACGCCAATCGTGGGATCGTTGCGGGCATCCTCAAAGGCTTGACTCATTTCAACAATGGTTTGGGGGCGAAAGGCATTGCGCTTGTGGGGACGGTTAATCGTAATTTTGGCAATGCCCGTCGTTTTGTGGTACAGGATGTCAGTGTAGTCGTGAACCTGCTGCCAGTGGACGCTGTCCATAGAAGGTGATTGGTGAGATGGATTCTCATTGTAACCTGAGCGGTTCTCGGGTTTAGATGGGGGCAAAATCGCAAAAAAAATTAACATCCACCACTCAGGGGAGTCTGGAAAAGTGGTGTTAGGCTGTTGCTGACAATAGTTTGTGCTTCTTTGCTATGAGCAAGCTCCTCAATACTTGCCCCAATTTGCAAGCGGATTGCGATCGCCTCCTTCAGCTATTGAATGCGCAGCCCAAGCTGCGCTCCTTTGATATTACGCCGGTCCAACCTTCCCTGCGCAAGGCGGTTTCGCCAACATTGGAGATTGTCTTTGCGGGACCTTTTAGTGCTGGCAAATCAATGCTCATCAGTGACATCAGCCGCTATCTGGGCGAAGAAAAGTATCCCCAACTGTTGGAGCAACTAGTCAGCGATCTGCAAAATGTCTGCATTAACCTCAGCAATTTGTAGCAGCCAGAACCCCATGAATTAAAACAGCAACCCAATGATATTGAAGCCCTCAAGCCAACGAAGCTTCTTGAGCTCAGCCAAGAACTGAAAGCCGCGTCACTTCCTTAAGATCAAGAAAACCACTGAAGTTACCTATCGAGCAGCGATCCCCAGCGCGATTACAGAGCCTCTGCCGAGCCGTCTGATGCAGCGATGTCCCCTATACTGGCGGATGGGAGCACTAACCCGTTGGCTGGCCATAACAGGTACCATAAAACTTTAGGCATATGGGCATAGCAGCAAATGAGTAGTGATTTTCTCGCAGGACTGAATCCATCACAGCGGCAGGCGGTGGAGCACTATTGTGGCCCGATGTTGGTGGTGGCAGGCGCTGGTTCCGGGAAAACACGCACGCTCATCTATCGAATTGCCCATTTGA
>FMJZ01039055.1_pt1 | contig 16534 bp, 14 predicted proteins | sample 1987881 | NCBI WGS metagenome assembly FMJZ01 (sample SAMEA4378227, study PRJEB15110) | soil metagenome | biome: soil; feature: Field; material: Soil | place: India | collected 2015-03-11 | depth 0 m | reverse complement strand
ATCTTGAGAAAGTCAGCCACATGCTTGTAGTTGAAATATATGTCTAAAGGTTCTCCTTGATACTCTTCGAGTTCAATAATTTCTTTAGCTTCTCCATGTGTTGGGTGTCTTACAAAAAGTAACATCTTTTTGTCTTCCGGAGATAAGAGAGAGAGTTTTAATTTATAGTTGTCATCATCAGCAAGAACGGAAAGTATTTGGATTGAATCCAGAAAATCATCTGCCTTTACTTTTATTATATTTTTGGCTTCTTTTGGTATAACGTCTTTATAATTGGGGAATTTACCTTCGATGATATTGGAGAATAGATAGATTCTATCTAACTTGAAGAAAGCAAGGTTTGATTCTAATGCTAACATTACTTCACTGTCTGGAGTTAATGCAAGCATTATTGTCTTGAATATATTTTCTGGCACAATAGAATCTATAACAAAATCACCTTTTTTGGAAACAAATTTTTTTGAGTTTACTGACAACCTTTTACCATCTGTTGCTACAAAAAATATACTACCATTTATCTCTTCAAGATAAACACCTTTAAAAGTATCTCTTACGGAATTCTGATCTGCAACAGAAAAGATTGTTGTCTCTGTGAGTTCAATAAAATCACTTCCTTTGAGAAGTATATATTTATCCCAATCAAATTCTTTATGAAGTGGATAAGCATCTGGCCTTGAGCCATTGAGTTTAAAGATGAGATTTTCATTGTCCACTGCCTTTATATTAACGAGGGTATCACTTTCTGTGTCAGAATAGATCAATATTTCAGGAGAGCTGAATCCTCTTATTATTTCAAGTAATTTTTTAGAATTGAGGGCAATCTTTCCACCTTCTTCTATATCGGCATCGAGTTCTATTTTTACACCGTTTTCACCGTTGAATGTCATAAGCATAAGTTTGCCATTTTCTTGAGCTTCAATATAGACACTATATAGTATTGCAAGAGATGCTTTCATATTTTTTATAACATTGTCTGCAATAGTCAAATATTTAATAAAAATTTCTCTGTTAATTTTAAGTTTCATTTTTAACTCCCGATAAAAAATGCCGAGGGCGGGACTCGAACCCGCACAGGCTGTTAAACCCGAGGGATTTTAAGTCCCTTGTGTCTACCAATTCCACCACCCCGGCAACCATAAAATAAAACCAAAAAAGGGGATGGTCGGAATCGAACCGACTCAATAGCGGTTTTGCAGACCGCGGCCTTCCCACTTGGCTACATCCCCGAAAAACTTAATATATATTATAAGTATAAAATATTACATTGTCAAATTAATAACGATTTTTTGAAATCATCAAAACCTTTAAAAAAATTGAAAAAAAATAATTTTTATTTCATAATTTTAGATAAGTTGTATTTTTCTTTTCTTTTTTTGGCAGGGGTTTACTGATGGGATTTGATTTCCTTACTCTTGAAAAGCATTTTGTCAATTCAAATGCTTTTCATTCAGAAGAACTGATTGACAATTCTTACAAAGGTATTTTTTATTTTAAGGTTGTTGCTTTTAAGGATATTTATCAAAAGATTAATCTTATCACTGTTGTTAACGATATGCCTTTTGTAATCAGCGGGTATAAGTTTTTTGATGATGATAAGTTTGATTATTTTATTGTTCGTTGTGATGAACCATTACTCTATAATGGCATATTATATTATTTTGAACTTGAAGATGAGAGTGGAAATTTTAAATATCTTGGTAAAAATGGTGTAACTGAAGAAGAGTGGAAGGTTGAAGATTTTGAGTATTTACCGGGGAAGGTTGATAGTGATAGTGATCTTTTTGAGAAAGCCGGCAATGTTTTTGGAATAGCTGATGATATGGATATAAGTTTTTTCAAAGAAATCGGTATTTCAAATTTGATTGTGGATAAAAAAGTAGATTGTTCAGATATTGTCTGTTATGATAAGAAAGAAATTTATTCTCAATCAAGCATTTCTGATGAAAATTTTAATAAAAAAATGAATGATTTTTTTATTAAAAAAAATATTTCATCAAGGGACTTTATTAAACTTATTGGCGTTGATATTTTTAAATCATCTATTTTATCGAGTTATTTCAGATTTTTCAAGATTGATATAAATATGAAAGACAATGTTGTTGATAATAAACTTGCAATTGCTTTTCAACTTACTTTTATTGGTATGCCACTTATTTCAGAAAATATAAAATCTCTTCCAAGAGAATTGATTTCATATTATAAAAATATGATAAGTATAAGAAATTCAAATGAAATTTTGAAGAAAGGGGATATAAGATTTATATTTTCTGATACAGATGTGTTTGGTTTTGAAAGATTTATTAACAATGATAGGTTGCTTATTTTCTTCAATAGATCAGATGAAAGTTATGTTATAGATGTGACTAAATATTTTGGTAATGGAGATTTTATAGATATTTCAAAAGAACATCCACTCAAAAGAAAAAGACAGTTTTCAATCTATGCCAAGGATTTTGTTATACTCAAAAAGACAAGGGAGAGATAAATGTATAGGAAGATTCAGATTACAGTTATTGGTGATAGTCTTGAGTTTGAAGAGAATAATAGAGTTGCTTATGAACTCGGCAAATTTATTGCAGAGAATGGCTGGGTATTGATAACCGGGGGTAGGGAAGGTGTGATGAATGCTTGTTCAAAGGGAGCGATTGAGAAGAATGGCACTGTTGTAGCTATCCTGCCCGATGAAGATTTAAATCTTGGGACACCTTATAAAACTATTTCTATAGCAAGTGGTATAGGTTATGCAAGAAATTCTATAAATGTTCTTTCTGCAGATGTTGTTGTTGCAATAGGAGGTGGTTCTGGAACTTTGTCAGAAATAGCCTATGCGTGGGCATACAACAAGCCAATTATAGCTTATGAAGGCTGTGAGGGATGGAGTAAAAAACTTGCCAATACGACCCTTGATATAAGAAGAAAAGATAAAATAATTGGTGCTAAAAACACAGAAGAGTTAAAAAAAATTCTTAAAACTGAAGTGGATAAGCTTAAGACTTCAAAAAGACTCGCCAATTAAATTCGCATATTGTTTTAAAACTTCTCGTTCTCTTGCAGAAAGATGCTGCGGAACGTCTATATGAACTTCGTAAAAAATATCTCCTCTACTTCTTGTCCTTATATCAGGCAATCCTTCTCCTCTTAACCTGATCTGATAACCTGATTGGACACCAGCAGGAATATTTATTCTCTTTTTGCCGTTTACAGTTGCTACCTCTATCTGCCCGCCAAATACAGCTCTTGGGAAAGAAATCTTGAGTTTTCCATAAAGATCTGTTCCTCTTCTTTCAAAGACTGTATCATTTCTCACATGTATAACGACATATAAATCGCCTCTACTTCCATTAAATTTGCCTGCATCACCTTCACCAGCTACTCTTAATCGGGTGCCATCTTCTACTCCAGCAGGCACTCTTATTGTAAGAGTAACTTCTTTTTCTACTACACTTTCTCCTCTACATACAGGACAGGGGTCTGAAATCACTGTGCCCGTACCATGACAACGTGGACAGGTTGTTGAAATTGTAAAAAGCCCTTGCGATGTTCTTACCTGACCTCTACCTCCACAGTTAGGACAGGTGGTTGGAGCGGATGCATTTCTACTTCCTGTTCCATTACATGCAGAACATGGTTCGTTTCTTCTTACTTTTAATGTTATATTTTTATCAGTTAAAATTTCACTTAAGTTTACAGTTATATCAGCTCTGATATCTTGTCCTCTTGATTTTCTATTTCTACTACCTCTTGTAGAACTCCTGAAAGACTGACCGAAAAATGCAGAGAAAATATCCTCAAATGGGCTTTCATCTCCCCCGAAGATATCATTTATATCGAAGTCAAATCCAGGGCTTTGACCAAAGCCACCCTGGCTGAAAGCCTGGTGGCCAAACTGGTCATACATTCTTCTTTTTTCTGGATCTGAGAGAACTTCATAAGCCTCATTTATTTCTTTAAATTTTTCTTCTGCTTCTTTATTGCCCGGATTTTTATCCGGATGATACTGCATAGCAAGTTTTCTATAAGCCTTCTTTATTTCTTCATCAGTCGCACTTCTTGAAACACCAAGAATTTCATAGTAGTCCTTTTTTGTCATAAGCTCCTCTTTACTTCTTGTCGTCAACTATCTCTGCATCGACAACTTTTTCTCCCCCATCATTGTTATTTGACTGGGTGTTGCCAGCTTGTTGTGTAGAGGCTCCTCCCTTTTTATAAATATTTTCAGAAATTCTATGAGAAACTTTGTTTAATTCTTCAAGGGCATTCCTTATTCTTCTTTCATCATCAGATTTTATAGCGTCTCTCATTGTTCTGATTTTATCTTCAGCTTCAATTCTGTCTTTTCCATCAACTTTATCGCCCTGTTCTCTTAAAAGTTTTTCAAGGGCATAAGCAAGGTTGTCTCCCTGATTTTTAAGCTCTATGAGCTCTTTTGCTTTTCTATCTGCTTCGGCATTTCTTTCAGCCTCTTCCTGCATTCTCTTTATTTCAGCTTCTGTTAAACCACTTGAGGCTTCTATTCTTATCTTTTGTTCTTTACCTGTTCCAAGATCTTTTGCAGAAACGTGAAGAATACCATTAGCATCAATATCAAAAGTAACCTCTATCTGAGGAACACCTCTTGGAGCAGGAGGAATTCCCTCAAGCGTAAACATACCAAGAGTCCTATTGTCCTTTGCCATTGGTCGTTCACCCTGAAGAACATGAACAGTTACAGCAGGCTGATTGTCTTCAGCTGTTGAGAATATTTGAGACTTCTTTGTTGGTATTGTTGTATTTCTTGGTATTAATACAGTCATTACACCACCAAGAGTTTCAATACCTAAGGATAATGGAGTAACATCAAGAAGTAATAAATCTTTAACTTCACCAGTTAAAACTGCTCCCTGTATTGCTGCACCTATTGCTACAACTTCATCAGGGTTAACACCTTTTGATGGTTCCTTTCCAAATATTTTCTTTACTGTTTCAACAATCAATGGCATTCTTGTCATACCACCAACAAGGATTACTTCATCAATCTGATCCTTTGTTATACCAGCATCCTTCATTACCTGCATACATGGTTCAATAGATCTCTCTACTATAGGTCTTGCAATATTTTCAAGTTGGGCTCTTGATAAATTCATTTGAAGATGTTTTGGACCACTTGCGTCAGCTGTAATATATGGCAAATTAATCTGAGTTTCAAGTTTTGAAGAAAGTTCAATTTTTGCCTTTTCACTTGCTTCTTTGAGTCTCTGCACAGCCATAGGATCTTTTGAGAGATCTATTCCTGTATCTCGTTTGAATTCAGAAATCAAATATTCCATCAAAGCATGATCTATATCATCACCACCAAGATGTGTATCACCATTTGTTGCTTTAACTTCAAAAACGCCATCACCTATTTCAAGTATTGAAATATCAAACGTTCCACCACCAAAGTCGTATACAGCGACAAGTCCTTCTTTCTTCTTGTCAAGACCATAAGCTAAAGCAGCCGCAGTTGGTTCGTTAATAATTCTTTCAACTTTTAATCCAGCAATAGTTCCAGCATCTTTTGTTGCCTGTCTCTGAGAATCATTAAAATATGCCGGAACAGTTATAACAGCTCTTTCAACTTTTTCACCAAGATAATCTTCAGCTGCCTGCTTGAGTTTCATTAAAACCCTTGCAGAAATTTCCTGTGGGCTGAAATCACCAGCTCTTGTTGAAAACCTTACATCATTATGAGGACCCGGTTTTACTTTGTAGGGCACCATTTTTATTTCTTTATCACATTCTTCATATCTTCTACCTATAAATCTCTTTGCTGAATAAATAGTATGCTCATGGTTTGTAATCATCTGGTTTTTAGCGGGTTGCCCTACTATCACTTCACCTTTCTCTGTGAAAGCCACAATAGAAGGTGTTGTTCTTGCTCCTTCCTGATTTGGAATAACTACAGGTTGACCATTTTCTACAATAGCAACTACAGAGTTTGTTGTTCCTAAATCAATTCCAATAATCTTTCCAGCCATATATCCACCTCTTAATTATTTTTTTTCTTTCCTACTTTTACCTTTGCGTGCCTAAGCACAGAATCACCAAGTAGATAGCCTTTTTCATATTCTTCGATAACAGTCTGGTTAAATTCAACATCATCCCTTTCTTCCATCATAACAGCCTCATGGAAATTGTGGTCGAATTCCAAGCCTTTTGAATCAAAGGGTTTTATGTTGAATTTACCAAAGACTTCATTCATAAGTGAATAAATAATTTTAAGTCCATTAAAAAGGCTATCAAAATCTTTATTTTCTGAAGAAGCCGATAAAGCCTTTTCAAAATTGTCAACTATTGGCAAAAGTTCTTTTGCCATTTTTTTAATTCCTTCAGTTTCAGAATCTTCAAGTTGCTTTAGCATTCTTTTTCTATAGTTATCAAAGTCTGCAACCTTTCTTCTGTAAGCATCATCAAGCTCGTTTATCTTTGATTTTAATCCTTCAATTTCTTCTTTCAGTTTTTGATTCTCTTCTTTCAATTTTTCAACCTCTTCTTTTGAATTTTCTTTTTGTTCTGCTTCCTTTTTTTCAACTTCTTTTTTTTCTAATTCTTTTTTCTCCTCTGAAGAATGATGTTTTTCGCCCTTCATCAGAAAAACTCCATTTTATAAATCTTAAATTTTGACACTCTAAATTTAATAATTAAAAAACCTTTCGTCAAGTTAAGTAATTTTCGAGAAAGCTGGTTTTGAATTCCTTAAACTTGCCTTCTATGATTGACTTTCTTGCCTTTTCTGTAAGTCTAATTAAAAATCTCAAGTTATGAATAGAAGCAAGTCTTAAGGCTAAAATTTCCTGTGCTTTAAAGAGATGTCTTATATATGCACGGGTATAATTTTTGCAGGTATAGCAATCACAATCTTCCTCTATTGGAATGAATTGGGTTGCTAAATCACTTCTTCTTAGGTTTAATTTCCCATTTTTTGTAAAGGCAGTTCCGTTTCTTGCGGATCTTGTTGCAAAAACACAATCGAACATATCTATTCCGGCTTCTATAGCGTTCAAAATATCCTCTGGAACTCCTACTCCCATAAGGTAGCGAGGCTTGTCGAAAGGAAGATTTTCGGCCACAAGAGATGTAATTCTATACATATCTTCTTTTGATTCACCAACAGATAGTCCTCCAATAGCATAACCATCAAATCCTATATTCAATATTTTTTCTGTGCATTTGAGTCTTAAATCATCATAAATTCCACCCTGTATGATACCAAAAAGGGATTGATTTTTATTAAAATCTTTGTTTAACTTTTCGAGAGCTTCTTTTGATTCTAATGCCCATTTTTCGGTTCTTTTTATGGCTTTCAGAGTTTCTTTTCTATCTGCATCTCCCGGAGTGCATTGGTCAAAACACATTATTATGTCTGCTCCAATATCATATTGGATTTGTATTGATTTTTCGGCATTAATGTGATGATAAGACCCATCTATATGTGATTGAAAAATCACTCCATCATCTTTTATTTTATTGAGTTCGGCAAGAGAAAAAACCTGAAATCCACCACTATCCGTGAGAATATTTTTACTCCAGTGCATAAAATTATGTAGCCCACCAGCCATTTTTATAATTTCAGTTCCGGGTCTTAAATATAAATGATATGCATTCCCAAGAATTATTTCTGCACCTATTTCTATTAATTCTTCTGATGATAATGTCTTAACACTTGCCTGTGTCCCAACAGGCATAAACACCGGGGTATGAACAATTCCATGAGGTAGCTTTAAAATTCCAGCTCTTGCTTTTCCATCGTTTTTTTCAACAACAAAATCCATATTTTATCCTATTGGTAGTTTTCTGGCAAAAATGTTTTTTGATATGGAGGGAACTGTTCTGTCGTGCCTCTCAATACAAAAGTTATAAGAATACTTGGTTCCCAGTATGCTATTAATTTTGTTGTATCAGTTCTTCTCGTTATGTTAAAAGCAATATTGAGTTCCCATTCTTCAAGGATGTAATGTGTAAGGTTGAAACTAAGCTGTTGAACTTTAAAATAACTTCTTTTGAGTGCATTGTAGTCATATATTTTAAGTCCATCGAATAAGTTCTCCCAAAAATCAACGTTAATATAATCTTTATCAGGAGGATTATAGTCTTTTAAGTATCTGTGAATATTTTTATTTATAACGTATGTGCTAAAAGTGAGTTTCCATGTTGGATCAAACCAGATTGTTGTATTAAAATTGAGATTGAACAAATCTTTTCGAGGATTAAGAAAATCCCAGTATAAACTTGAGCTGAGATTAAGTACTTCTATTCTATAAAATATGAAATCATAAATATTTGCTAAAGAGTAAGAAGAATCAAGCCTGTAGTATTCATTCGTCTTTCTCAAAATATCGTAACTATATGTAATTCTTGGTAAAGGATTAAACTGTGATGGAGGTGAAAAGGTAAGAAGCAATTTTGGATTATAACCAGACACAATTCTGTTTGTTATCTCTGGATAGCTCCATTTTACCTTTGTTGATTCATCGTTAGTCTTAGTTTCAAGAATATTTAGCTTTGTAGATATAGAGACACCAACAACATAACTATTGTAAAATTTAAAAAAGTCTCCTCTATATGAAAGGTCTAAATTTCTTTCTATAACATTGTCTATGTATATGTCATTTTGCTCAATATTGGTGAGTCGGTATTTTATGAAATGTGAAAGGCTTAATTTGTTTAAAAATTGTTCTGATAGAACTCCAAAGCCAAGTCCAATTGATGTATTATGTGATGAATAGAGCATCCTATCGGGGATACTTGTTGTTATATCGTAGCTGAAATTGTGAGATAAGCTGAGAGGAAATGAAAATTGGTACCAGTCTTCTTCAAAAATTTTAAAATTTTTTGATAGAGAAAGGGAAGAATTATGTCCTAAAAAATATCCAGAACTCTTCATATAGTTTGAATTAACTATTGGAAAAGTAGACCAGTATTTTGTGTTTTCAAAGTTGAAGTTAGCATTATAGGATATGAGGTCACCAAAGATATTTCCACCTCCACCTATAGAGCCACTTTCTCTATGGCTGAATTTATCTGATGTAACTATTTCATTGGTGTCATAATTTTCAAGAGAGTCGTAGTTGAAATTTCCACTTACATTTGCTTTAAATGTATAGAGATTGAAGTTTTCAGTTGTATCTACAATGTTTGTAGAATTATTTGTATTTGTAGAAGTATTTGTTTTAACTATTTTATGTTCTGAACTAAAAATTTCGGTAGAAGGAAGATAAAAAGACATTTGAGGAAATCTGGAAGACGATAAATAATAACTGTATCTATCTGTAAGATATTTGTTAAATGAGGGATTTTCTTTTACAGAATAAGCCCAATCTCCTTTGAGAGAGAAATTATAATACTGGATAGAAAAATTTCTGTTATAGCCCTGCGCTGTTGCATCGAGACTACCTCTACTTGCACCGTAGAATGAATTTTCTTCAGGTTGAATGAGTTGTCTTATGTCAAATGTTTCTCTTCTTGAGGTAAATTTATGTTTAAAGTATGGATCATTTAAGTCTTCCCAGTAAAGATCTATGCTTAAATTGTTCTTAAATATTGATGCATTAAGTTGATAATTCCAGCTTAGCTGTGAAATATTTGTATAAGTTCCGTCTTCAAGTGGTAGATTTTTTGTGTATCTATCGTTTTTAGCATCATAATAGACTCTCTGGTCATTTGCCCCATAAAACTTGGCATTGAGAACTTTAAAGGGATCTATTTCTTTTGTGTTTCTGAAAGATACCATAGCATATTGACCAAGTTTTTCATAAAAATCGATATAGACTGTACTATTTCCGTAGTCAAAGTTGAAGTCAAAAGTATTCATAAGGTACCAGCCGATTCTTTTTTCCTGTCCGAATGCAGTTCTCACACCTGTAAATTTATCCCATCTGAAATAAAAAGGAATGGGTAAAAAAATTGCCTGCCCCACGTAGTAAGCATCAAATAAGGCAAAAAGAATTTCATCTTTAAAATACCAGACCTTCTTTGAAAAAATTCTGTAGGGTGGGGGTTCTATGTGTGTAAATGTGAAATAAACATCTTCAAGTATAAGTTTTTTTTCTGAAAGAATTGTAATCTTTTCGGCTTCAAAAAAAGTTCCTCTTGATGTTGAGATAGGTCCTCCACCTTTCACTGTATCTTTAAGAAAAGAACGAACTTTGTATAAAACACCTATTTTTTTATCTGGATTGAAATAGAATTTTTGAGCAAGATAGATGCTATCATTGTCTTTAAACTCTACATTTTCAAAGGCTGATATTTCTGTGACTTTATTGCTGATTAAATTTACTGAAAGGAGCCTTGCCTTTAAATCTTTTCCCTGAAATTTAACCTTCACATTTCCTATAAATTTTAATATTCTTACATTATTGTTATCAAAGTTTTTTAATTCAATTTCATCATAGTGTTCAAATATTATTGTCTCACCACTTTGATTTGTTTCTGGAGTTTGATTCGTAGAGTTTTCAGAAAATTCAAGCCCAAAACTATAAGAAACAATAAAAATAAGTAATAAAAACTTTTTCAATTAATATGCTCCTTTCAGGCAAAAATTGAGTCAGATAATTATATAATAAATTTGAAAAAAAGTCATAAATTTTATTTAAGATTAAATAAGAGTTAAAAATGAACTTGAATTTAAATTGTTGTGGAGAGGGAACGAACTTTCTCTCCACAACTTAAAGAAAAATATTGGTTTGACAGAGAGATTTTAATCATCTAAGAGTCTTTTTTCACCCGAAAGTTTCTGGATTTCGGTAATATCTTGTGTTACTTCAAGTGTTCCCAAATAGTTTCCATTATCATCTCTTACTGGAAAATAGTTAATGTAGATCATCCTTCCATGAAGGTTAATCCAGAATGGTACATTGTCTCTTTTACCAGCCTTAAAGTCATCAAGAATCTTCTGGACTATTGGAAGACTTTTGGGTGGATGGCAATTTTGCACCTTTCTACCTAAGTCCATCTTTGTTCGAGGAAAAATTCTTCCATTCTTTGGTGTATTGAAGAATTTAACCCTGTCTTCTGCATCTACAAAGGAAAGATCAACTGGAAGACTATCCATAATAGCCTCAATTGTTTCGAGAGAAAGTTCTTTAAGGTTCATTGTTTCCTCCTATTTTGGTATTTCAAGTAGAATCGCAATTAATTGCGTCCTACTTGAAATACCCTAGATTATCACACTCTTCTTTTATTTCTTTCCATTCTTCTTCTGTAATAACATCAAGTGCTGTTACATAGAGAATATTCTGTTCCTTTTGTGTGTGAAGACTGAATTTTTCAAGTAAAAATGTAGCCTTTTGTTGCATTCTGTTGCAAAAGTCATTAAATTCGTAAGAATCCTTTTCTTTTAACATTTTAATCATTTCTTTCTTTTCTTCTTTCATTTCTGTATGTTCTGCCCACATTATGGCTGGCGGTTGTTCCACACCATGTTTTTCAAGTACCGGGAAAAGTGTGTTTTCCTGTCTTACATTATGATTTTCTGCATCCATTAATTTTTTTAATATGGAGTCAATCTCACTCAAGTTTTTTTCTCCATCTTTAAAATTACCTGCTTTTCTCAATTCTTTTATTTTAGTGATTAATTCTTCCATTATTCTTAAAATAATTCTATGATCATCCTGAAAACTTTTAATCGGATGCCAGTCAGGGACTTTAAGGTCTGGATTTTCAATTTTATCTTTAAAAAGTAATAAATGAATATCACAGGCACTCATCAAATCTTCTCTTGAAAATCCCTCATTTACAAGCTCATTCTCTGCAAAAGCTATAAGTATTGGATTTACACCACTGATTAACTCTTTAAATTCTTTTTTAACCTTCTCAAGCTCTTCTTCACTTTCTTTACCCTTAAGCCTTTTCATAAGACTTTTCAATTTTTCCTTTTTCTCTATAAATTCTGGACTGTTAATGTTCATACGTTTCCTCCTTTCAAATTTAACTTAATTTATGAAAATATATGTAATAAGCACCATCTTTAAATTCTGTATAACTTTCAAAGCCGAGACTTTCGAGATAGCTTATGAGTGGTATAGGTTTAAAAGTTTGAATAATGCAAAAGTTACTATGTTTTTTTGCAAATTCAACTACCTCAAAAAATGGTTCACCAATATCTCTCACATCTTTGACTATGAAATCTCCCAGACTGTTTGCCCATTCTGGCTTTTTTTCGTCATCATTCTTTAAAAAGGTTTCTTTTTTTGCAAAAATATCCTTCTTCTTGAATTCAAGAAATTCTTTACCAAGACCTATTGCATCATTTAACTCATATAGAAATTCATTTATATAAATTCCAGCAACCTCTGAAGCCTTTTTGACAGTGGTTACTTTTGCTACAGTGTTAAAAATCAAAGGATTATTAAGCCTCTGAAACTTATCAGAAAGAGAAAGAAGTTTTTCTTTAACTTCAGGATACTTAGTTACAATATCAAAGATTTTGTCGGTTTCTTTAATAAGTTCTTTCATAAGCTCTCCTGTTTTAAGACTTTTTCTATTCCAGTCCATAAACTATTAAAAGTCTTAAGTAAATCAAAGCCAAAATTCATAAGTCTCCATCTTGTAATCATAAATCTGAAAGGACCAACAACCATATAAAACAAAGTTTCTTTATCAATATCCTTTCTTATTTCACCTTTTTTCTGTCCTTCTTCAATGATTTTCTCAATATTTTCTTTATTCATAAGCATTATACCCTTTATTTTTTCAGTAAGTAATGGATCTGGTGGAAAAATTTCCTCCGAAAGAATTAAAATAACAAAACCAGGGCTTTTTGCAAAGTTTTCAGCCCTTGTTTTAAAAATAAATTTAAGCCTTTCGATGGCATTGTCAAATCTTTTTGCAAGCCTTAATGTGTCCCTTGCAATATCTTCAAAATATTCAAGTATGGAAGTCACAATATCATTCTTACCATTAAAATGCCTGTATAATGCGGCTTCTGATATACCCAGCTTTGAGGCAAGATTTTTTGTTGTAAAATTCTCAATACCTTCTTCAACTATTATTTTAATAGCAAATTCAATAATCTCTTTTTGCCTTTTTGTCCAGTTTTTCAATTTTTACCTCCCAATTTTTATGTTAGTAAGTATTAACTAACTTAGTATAACAAGAAAATTTTTATTAGTCAAGTTAAAAATGTCTATTTTTTGATATTTTTTTGAAAAATTTTTATCATAATTCTTGAGGATTAACTATGCAAACAAAAAAGTGGAGAAATTTATTTTTTGTTATAACGAGATTGACGGTATTGGCTTCTATCTTATTGAATTCTATTTCAGCAATAATTGAAATTTTAGCTGATAAAGTTATTGAAAAAGGAGAGATTTTTCTTAAATTTTCTGAAAGGGGAGAGATTTTTCTTGGGGCTGTTATTTTTCTTTTTCTTTCTCTCATTCCCGATTATATTGAAATGAGAAATAAGATAGATATTCCAGATATACTTGAAATTATAGTTATAGTGTTCATCTACGCTTCGACTTTTATGAGTGTAAGGTTTAATTTATACTATAAGTTTTTCTGGTGGGATGACTTGCTTCACACATTTTCTGGAATTATAATTGGTTTTCTTGGTTATATTTTTGTGTTTAAACTTAATGAAAACTATTCTCTTAACTTAAATCCTTTTCTTGTAGCATTGTTTGCTTTTTGTTTTTCAGTGACAATGGGAGTCTTGTGGGAAATTTTTGAATTTACAACAGATGCTATTTTGAAAACAACTCATCAAAAATGGGATTTGCCAGCTGATTCAATATTACTTGGTAAGCAATATCAGGGAAGTGGACTCAGAGATACAATGTCAGACCTTATTCTTGATAGTATAGGAGCATTATTAAGTTCTACAATTGGTTATGTTATGTATAAGATAAAGAAAGGTGAGGTTATAAAATATATTAAAAATAGTTTTAAAAAATTTGAGGAGGAAAAATGAAGTCTTATAGAAAAGAATTATGGTTTAATACTTCAAAAAGAGTTGAATTTATTAATATAACTTCTGAAGTTGAAAAGGCAGTTATTGAGAGTGGAGTTAAAGAGGGATTATGCCTTGTGAATGCTATGCATATAACCGCCAGTGTTTTTATAAATGATAACGAAAGTGGCTTACATGAAGACTACAAAGAATGGCTTGAAGAACTTGCTCCTCATGAGCCAATATCAAAATATCGACACAATAGGACTGGAGAGGATAATGGGGATGCTCATCTTAAGAGGCAAATTATGGGTAGAGAGGTTGTTGTTGCTATAACAAATGGTAAGCTTGATTTTGGTCCATGGGAACAGATTTTTTATGGCGAATTTGATGGAAGGAGAAGAAAGAGGGTTCTTATAAAAATAATTGGTGAATAGTTAGTCATTCAGATAAAATTAATAGAAATAAAAGACTTCTTTACCTCAAGGTAAGGCTATATGGTGGTATTTTCAAAATAGTCATTTTGTTATCATGGTTTCGATTATATTTTTTATTTTTTCGGGAATGATTGGCTTTGTGAGATAGGTAACAGATGGTAATTTTGCACCATTGTTGTTTTCATATTCATATCCACTTGTAAATATTATGTAAACGGGATATTCTTTTGTGATAATTTCTGCTGCCTCACGACCGTTTATTTTACCCCCAAGAACAATATCCATAATGATTAAATCTGGCTTCTCACTGAGTGCAAGATTAATAGCCTCTTCTCCCGTAGCCACAGGGCCGATAATTTTATGACCATCCTGCTCAAGCTGTGTTTTAAGCACCAGTGCAACCAGAGCCTCATCTTCAACTATTAATATTTTCATAAGCCACCCTTTCTTTATAATTTTCATCCTTGAATTTTATAGTACAGGAAAATCCCCCTTCAAAGTTTAAATCTACTGTTCCTTTTAGCTGATATTCAACTATTGTACGAATAAGTTTAAGACCTATACCCTCTTGTTTATTTAAATCAAAGTTTTTTGGTAATCCTACTCCGTTATCTGAGTATTTTATGGTTATAATATCAAGTTCTTTTGTAATATTTACTGAAATAACACCTTTTCTACCATCAGGAAAGGCATATTTGATTGAATTTGTAAAAAATTCGTTTAAAATAAGTCCACAAGGAATAGCAATATCTATAATAACTGGAATATAAGTTTTGTTTACTTCAAAGGATATCTTATCCTTGTTGATATTAAAAGAATTTGACAAACTTTGAAAAAGTTCGGATACATAGTCTGTAAGGTTTATATAAGAAAGGTTTTGAGATTTATACAATTTTTGATGTACGAGTGCCATAGCATTGATTCTATTACTGATATCAATGAGAATCTGCTTCAAATTTTCGTCTTTTATTGAAAGAGAGTGCATTATTAGCATTGACTGGATTACGTTCATATTATTTCTTGTTCGATGATATAATTCTTTAATTAATGTTTGTTTTTCTTCGAGGGATTTTTTGAGTTTTTCTTCTGCTATTTTCTTTTCTGTTATGTCTCTTCCAAGTCCAATGATAGAAAAAATTTTTTCATTTTCTCCAAGCAAGGGAGTGTAAATCCATTCAAGCCATCTTAAACCATCTTTTGTAAGAATTCGATGTTCAAGCTGTGCTTTATGAGGTTTTTTATACAAGTGTTCAAAAAATTTTTTTGTTGTGTCAATATCATCTTGAAACACTGTAGTGATGAAATTTTTGTAAATAAGTTCTTCTTGATTTTTATCAAACAATTTGCAAAGAGAAGGGCTTATAAATAAAAATCTTCCTTGCGGGTCGAGTTTTATAAGAAAGTCAGTCTGATTTTCAACAAGCAGTCTATATTTTTGTTCATTTTCTATGGCTATGTCTCTTGCTATTCTTAATTCTTCTGTCTTTATTTTTACAAGTCTATTTAAAAAGTAGTTAAACAGTATGGATAAAAACAAAACAATCAATATAAAAATAGCACCTATTAAAAGTATTAACCAGTTTCTTTCAAAAAATGAAGGTTTTTTTATAGTAACCCACTTGTTGTATATTTCAGCTTTTTTGTCATCAGGGATATTTTTAATTATTTTATTAAGTATTCCAGTTAAAATTTCGTATTCTTTTCTTACTCCAAAACCCAACTTCCATGTGAAGTTTAACATAGTGCCGTATTCGAGGTTTGAAATCCCATATTTTTCAACAAGATAGCTTGCCACCATAAAATCAACTACAGCTCCATCTGCAAGTTCAAAAGAGGTTTTAATTAAGGCTGTCAGGTCATCTTCCACTTCTACAATAGTAGCACCAGGATAGTTAGTTTTAATATAATCTGTTGTTATATAATCTTTAATGCAGGCGAGTTTCATCTTGTTTATTTGCCTTTCTGTGATTTTGTGGGGATAATTTTTTCTTACAATGATGCCAACCGGTAAATATATAAATGGTTCTGTGACTGAAAGAAAATTTGTTCTTTCGGGGGTTTGTTCAATTGCACCCACAAGGTCTACTTTTGAGGTTTTAAGTCCATTTATAATCTCTGACCAGTTCTTGAAGTAGACTCTTTTAAATTTTATTCCGAGTTCTTTTTCAAAAATTTTAATATAATCTGC
>FMJZ01032357.1_pt1 | contig 16570 bp, 17 predicted proteins | sample 1987881 | NCBI WGS metagenome assembly FMJZ01 (sample SAMEA4378227, study PRJEB15110) | soil metagenome | biome: soil; feature: Field; material: Soil | place: India | collected 2015-03-11 | depth 0 m | reverse complement strand
GGCAAAGAAGAAAAAGAGGCAGAAGGGAGATGGAGGGAGGGGGCAGATGGATTATATTTGGGAGATGATTTTGACGGTTGGCGCTGGAATAAATATACTTAATTGTGGTAAATGAGTTTCAGCTCAAACAGCGGCGGATGGTGGAAGAGCAGATTATCAGTCGCGGGGTGAAGGACCGGCGTGTGCTGGAGGCGATGATGAAGGTTCCCCGGCATCTATTCGTTCCCGAGTCTCTGGTTCATCAGGCTTATGAGGATTATCCGTTACCAATCGGACACGGGCAGACAATTTCTCAACCTTATATCGTTGCGGCAATGACCGAGGTGCTACAAATAGGGAAGAAGGATAAGGTGCTGGAGATTGGCACCGGTTCCGGTTATCAGACCGCTATTCTGGCAGAACTTGCCGGAATGGTCTGGACAGTGGAGATTGTTGCGGAGCTTTCTGTTGCTGCCCGCCTGGTCCTCAATCGTCTGGATTACCGGAATATCCGGTTTCGCATCGGCGACGGTAATGAGGGTTGGGCAGAGTTCAGTCCTTTTGACCGGATTATCGTGACCGCGGCTGCCGAGACAATGCCGGTTAAACTGGTGGAACAGCTTGTTGATGGTGGGAGAATTGTGGTACCGGTAAAGCAGAGTACCGGAGGGCAGATGTTGATTCTGGGAATAAAACACGGGAAAAGGCTGGTGCAGCGAGCGCTGATGGATGTGGTGTTTGTGCCGTTAGTGAAGAGGCGGGATTCTGTTGACTGAGGTCGTTTATCCTCTATATTTTATTTGGCGGGGCGTAGCGCAGTTGGTTTAGCGCGCTTGGTTCGGGACCAAGAGGTCGCTGGTTCAAATCCAGTCGCCCCGATTTGTTTTCCGATGGTTTTCAACTAGGCGAACAGGCAATGTCCGGCGGGCAGTTTCCGGAAGTGAAAGTGCTTTTGTCGCGCGAGGATATCGCCCGCCGGGTCCGGGAACTGGCGGCGGCAATTTCCCGGGATTACCAGGGTAAGGAGCCGTTGCTCGTTGGAATTTTGAAGGGGTCCTGGGTTTTTCTTGCCGACCTGGTGCGTGAACTAACCGTTCCGGTTTTTATTGATTTTATTACCGTTGCTAGTTACGGGGCAAGCACAGAGTCATCCGGAGTGGTGAAGATTGTGATGGATTTAAAAACTCCGATTGAAAACCGGGATGTTCTGGTGGTGGAGGATATTTTGGACACCGGGTTGACATTACAGTACATCGTCAGACATCTGCAGTTGCGACATCCCCGGAGTTTGAAACTGTGCGTTTTGCTGGATAAACCAGACCGGCATAAGGTGCCGATTAAACCCGATTATCTGGGGTTTGTTGTGCCTAACCGTTTTGTGGTCGGTTACGGGGTGGATTTTGCCGAGCGGTTCCGCCATTTGCCGTTTGTCGGCTATATTGAGCAAAGCGGAGGCGAGGATGGCGGTGGCGAAGATTAAAACAAGAAAGCTTATGGAGTTTATTAAAGTAAGTCGGGGAGATGCGCCCGGTGATATGTTGCTTCAGGGTGGTTCGGTGGTTGATGTTTTTACAGGTGAGGTGCGGCGGGCAAATGTGGTGATTAAGGATGGCAGGATTGCGGGCGTTGGCGAGGATTATTGTGCTGCGAAAACGGTGGTTGACGTATCCGGGCGGTTCATCGCTCCCGGATTTATTGACGGCCACATTCACATTGAGAGTTCGTTGCTTTCCGTTGCCGAGTTTGCCCGGTTGTGTCTTCAGCACGGGACCACGGCGGTTGTCGTTGACCCGCATGAGATTGCCAATGTCCTGGGGGGGAAAGGGGTTGATTTCATTCGTCGGTCAAGCGTCGGTTTGCCTGTGGATGTGTTTATTCTTGTACCTTCCTGTGTGCCGGCAACGGCTATGGAGACATCCGGTGGTCGTCTGGATGCCAAAGAGGTGCGGCGATTGCTGAAGCTTAAAGGGGTGCTGGGGCTTGCGGAGGTGATGAACTACCCCGGGGTGATTTTTGGTGACCCGAAGGTGCTGGAAAAGGTGATGATTGCTCGGGAGATGGAGGCTGTTGTTGACGGTCACTGTCCGGGACTGACCGGAAAGTTACTGCAGGCTTACGTGGCGGCAGGAATCGGTTCCGACCACGAATCGGTTGGCGTTCATGAGGCGAAGGAGAAGTTGCGGGCTGGAATGCGGCTTTTTATTCGGGAGGGGTCGGCAGCCCACAATCTGGATATGCTGCTGCGGGCGGTGAACGAGACTTCTTTGCGGCGTTGTTGTCTCGTAAGTGATGACCGCCATTCCGGAGATCTCCTTGAGCACGGGCATCTTGATGCCATTTTGCGGAAGGCGGTTGGTACCGGCATGAGCCCGGCAATGGCGATTCAAATGGTTACCCTGAACCCCGCTGAGCATTTCGGGTTGTCTGATCGGGGGGCGGTGGCACCGGGATTGCTTGCCGACCTGGTGGTGATTGGCGATCTAACTTTGATGGATGTGCAGATGGTCATTAAGGCGGGCAGACCGGTGGTGGAGAACCAGCGATTACTGGTAAAAATACCGATGTATTGTGACAGGGCGGTTAAGAACACAGTCCATCTGGGCAGGTTGAGTTTGAAGGATTTTGCCATTAAAGCAGAAGGTGAGTTGTGTAATGTTATCAGGATTGTGCCGGGAGAGATAATTACCGAGAAGCATATCCAGAGACCAACCGTGGAGGGTGGATGTGTTGTTGCCGATACCGAGCGGGACCTGTTAAAATTGGTAGTGATTGAGAGGCATCGGGGTTCGGGTAGAATGGGGAAGGGGTTGGTTGCCGGCTTTGGGTTGAAAAAAGGAGCGCTCGGGACGACGGTGGCGCATGATTCTCACAATATAATTATTTTGGGAACTAATGATCGGGATATGCTGGTGGCGGCACGGGCACTACAGCGGATGGGCGGGGGATATGTTGCGGTAGCGGATGGCAAGGTGGCGGCGAAGTTGCCACTGCCCATTGCTGGATTGATGTCTGACCGACCGGCAGAGGAGGTAGCGGCAGGGCTGGGGGAATTGCTGGCGCGGGCACAGCGATGGGGTTCCCGGCTGGAGAATCCGTTTATGACGTTGTCTTTTCTCGCCCTGCCGGTGATACCGGAATTGAAATTAACCGACCGGGGTTTGGTAGATGTTAGCCGATTTGAAATCATCGGTCTTTTCGTTAAGAGATAGGCGGTTTGTCGGGGTGATTGGGGCCGGAGAATGTGACGCCGTGCTGGCGGAACTGGCCGAGGCGGTGGGTAGGGGGATTGCCCGGATAGGCGGGGTTCTGGTGTGCGGTGGAATGTCCGGTGTGATGGCGGCTGCCTGTCGGGGCGCAAAAGAGGCAGGCGGGGTGACAGTTGGTATTCTGCCCGGTTCTGAGCGCAATCAGGCAAATCAGTACGTTGATGTGCCGGTCGCTACCGGGATGGGAGAGGCGAGAAATTTAATAATTATCCGGACTGCAGATGTGCTGATAGCGGTGGGAGGGTCTTATGGGACACTTTCGGAAATTGGTTTTGCCCTGAAGATGGGTAAGAGAGTTATCGGAATTAAAAGCTGGAGTATTCCCGGTATGGAGGTTGCCGGGAGTGTTGACGAGGCCTTAAAGTTAATTGAAAAATAGGAGGAGCAATGGCAAAGGAGTATCAGAATTTTATTAACGGAAAGTTTGTTTCCGCCCGTTCGGGCAAGATTTACGAGAATCGTAACCCAGCCAATACCGATGATTTAATCGGTATTTTCCCTTCTTCTGGACCAGAGGATGTGGCTGATGCGGTGGCAGCGGCAAAGGCGGCTTATCCAGGTTGGCGGTCTTTGCCGGTTCCGAAAAGAGGGGAGATTATCCGCCGGGCAACCGAGATTCTGATTCACCGGAAGGAGGAACTGGCACGGCTGATGACCCGGGAGATGGGTAAGGTTTTAAAAGAGACAAGGGGGGATGTGCAGGAGGCAATTGATACTGGGCTTTATGCGGCAGGTGAAAGCCGACGGCTCTGGGGCAAAGTTGTACCGAGCGAATTACCCAACAAGGCGGCGTTTGTTACCCGCCAGCCGATGGGCGTATGGGGGATGATTTGCCCGTGGAATTTTCCGATGGCAATCCCTTCCTGGAAAATATTTCCGGCACTGATTTGCGGTAATACCGTAGTAATTAAACCCGCTACCCTTACCCCGGCGTCGGTCCATGAGTTTGTTGTCGCTTTAACCGAAGCCGGTGTTCCAGCAGGGGTGGTGAATATCGTATATGGGGAGGGGTCGGTTGTCGGTGAGGCGATGCTGGAACACCCGGACATCTACGGGATATCCTTTACCGGTTCTTCGGCCGTGGGAAGGCATATCGCCGAGGTGTGCGGGAAACATTTAAAGCGCTGTTCTCTGGAACTCGGGGGAAAGAACGCGCAGATTGTTCTTGATGATGCCGATTTGGAACTGGCACTGGAAGGGGTAATCTGGGGTGCCTTCGGGACTACCGGTCAGCGTTGTACCGCCACCTCCCGTTTAATTCTGGAGGCGGGAGTTTACGAGCGGTTTCTGGCGATGGTGGTGGAAAGGGCAAAAGTGCTGAAGGTGGGCAACGGTCTGGACGAGACGGTGGAGATGGGTCCCCTGGTAAGTGAGGGGCAGCGAAAAACGGTACACCGGTATGTAGAGATCGGTAAAGCAGAAGGGGCGAAAATTGTTTGCGGCGGGGAACCCTTGCGGGGTGATGATTATGAAAAAGGGTTTTTCTATTCGCCAACAATTTTTGCCGATGTGACGCCCGCGATGCGGATTGCTCGGGAGGAGATTTTTGGTCCGGTGCTGGCGGTGATTAAGGTGCGGAGTTTTGACGAGGCAATTGCGGTTTTGAATGACACTCCATATGGTCTTTCTTCTTCCATTTATACCCGGGATGTTAATCGGGCGTTCAAGGCGATTGAGAAGATTGAGGCGGGAATTACCTATGTTAATGCCCCGACGATCGGTGCCGAGTGTCATCTGCCGTTTGGCGGGGTGAAGGAGACCGGTAACGGACATCGCGAGGGTGGCTGGACCGCTTACGAGATATTCTCCGAGTTGAAGACCGTATACATTGACTACTCGGGTGTGCTCCAGAAGGCACAGATTGATAACGTGGTGGATTAAACCTTTTCCGATTACGGGAAGATTTTGGCTATTACGCCGATAATTGATGTAGACCGACTTACGAAAGATTTCAAAAGGTTGCGGGCGGTTGACGGGGTTTCTTTTTCGGTTGTGCCCGGGGAGATATTCGGTTTTCTCGGTCCAAACGGCGCGGGTAAGACGACGACGGTCCGAATGCTGTGCACCCTGACCAGACCAACCAGCGGCAGTGCCCAGGTTGCAGGATATGATATTGTGCGGGAACAGGATAATGTGCGCCGGGCGATTGGAATTATATTTCAGGAGCCTTCACTTGATGACCGGCTGACGGCAAAAGAAAACCTGCGGTTTCATGGTCTGGTTTACCGGGTACCAAGGGGAGAGTTAACAGAGCGGATTACCGCGGGGTTGGAATGGATGGAACTGGCTGACCGGGGTGATGAACTGGTAAGGAACTTTTCTGGAGGGATGAAACGCCGATTAGAGATTGCCCGTGCTCTCCTGCATACGCCCCGGGTTCTGTTTCTAGATGAACCGACACTGGGACTTGATCCGCAGACCAGAAACCGCATCTGGGATAGGTTGTTGAAGTTGCGGCAGGAGAGAAATACGACCATTTTTCTGACTACCCATTATATGGACGAAGCCGAATACTGCGACCGAATTGCGATAATTGATCACGGAAAGATAATCGCGCTGGATACACCGGCGCAATTAAAGGCACAGGTGCAGGGTGATTGCGTTGTCCTTGCCACCGTTGATGACCAGCGGGCGGCGACTGAACTGAAAGGACAATATGGTATTGTCCCGACCGTGGAGAAAGACGGATTACATTTTGTGGTGGATAACGGGGCAGAATTTGTGCCCCAGCTGATAAAAGCGTTATCGGTTGCGGTTCTATCAGTGGCAATTCATCAACCGACTCTGGATGATGTGTTTCTAAAACTTACCGGGCGAGAAATCAGAGATGATGAGGCTTCTCCCAAAGAAAAGTTGAAGAACCGGTTGCGCCGGATGGGACGGGCATGGCGGTAAGATGAATTTATGATTGACCTGGGTTGTATTTATATGGTCTGGCTGCGAGATACGATTCGGTATTTCCGGGAGAAAAGTCAATTATACGGTTCACTTACGCGTCCGATTCTCTGGCTTTTCATATTCGGCCTGGGATTAAGGGGAGGATACCGGTCGGTGGGTAACTTTAACTACACCCAGTTTATCTTTCCGGGCATTGTGGCGATGGCTTCAATATTTACTTCTATCCAGTCGGCCATTTCAATAATCTGGGACCGGGAGTTTGGTTTTTTGAAAGAGATTCTAGTGGCACCGGTCCCCCGAACCGCCATCGTTATCGGCAAGGCGCTGGCCGGGACCACCCTTTCCCTTATTCAGGGGTGCATCATTTTGTTGCTTGCTCCTTTGGTGGATGTTAAGTTGCGTTTTTTAAATATCTTGCCGTTAATTATTGCAATTGCTATTATGTCATTTGCGCTTACCGGAATCGGCATTATTATTGCGGCACGAATGACATCTTTTCAGGGATTCGGGACGATTATGAATTTTGTTATTATGCCGATGTGGTTTTTGAGTGGGGCGCTGTTTCCGATGCAGAATTTGCCGTGGTGGCTTAATATCCTCGTCCATATCAACCCGCTGACTTACGGGGTAGATTTAATCCGAAGACTCGTGCTGGGTTTTTCTTTTTACTCGCCTTGGTTTGACTTTGCTTTTCTTGTTGGGTTTAGCGTTATAACCACCTTTGCCGCGGTTTACTTTTTTAACCGGGGCGAATACTGAGTGGATCAGACGGTTTTGAGGGCGTGTCCCAGCGCACCGATAAGGTCAATAGCCTTTACCGAACAGACCAGAACACACTGACCGCAGCCGATACATTTTTCCGGAATGACCCGGTGCTGTTTTCCGGGTTCTCCTTCTATTGCCTTGAATTGACAGACTTTAACACATTCACCGCAGCTATTGCACCGCGGATTGATGGAGGCTTTTGGTCTGCCCGGTGCCCGGTCAATAAACGAACGGGTAGGACATTTGTGGACACAGATTCCGCAGTCAATACACCGGGAGAAGTCCATTACCGGCAGGTTTCTTTCCATCGTCAGCGCGCCCACCGGACAGACTTTAACACATATACCGCAGGCGATGCAGCCGACCGAACAGACATCTTTAACCGCCTTGCCCCGGTCATGGGAGACACAGGCTAAGTAGACCAGTTTGGAACGGGGGATTAGACGCAAGGTTCCTTTCGGACACTCCCGGACACATTTACCACAACCAATGCAGGTTTTTTCATCGATTACGGGCAGACGGTTGTCTCCCATTTTAATGGCATTAACCGGACAGACCTTAACGCAATGACCCAATCCAACGCAACCGTAGATACAGGCTTTCGGTCCTCCTAAAAGCAGCGCCGCCTGACGACAGTCTTGTGCCCCCCGGTATTCAAATCGGTGGGGTGCTTCTCTTTTGCCACCGCGACATATGAGAACCGCTACCTGAGGTTCGGTGGTGGTGACCTCCTGTCCCATTATTGTGCCGATTTTTGTTGCTACTTCCGGTCCGCCTACCGAGCAGGCATTTAACGGTGCCCTGCCAGCCGCTACCGCAGCAGCGTAGCCATCGCAGCCAGGATAGCCGCAGGCACCACAGTTAGCACCGGGCAGAACAGCCCGGATCTGTGCTTCGCGTTCATCAATTTTGACGGTGAGTTTGAGCGCGGCGACGAGAAGAATTACCGCGAGGAGCAGACCAAGACCGCCGAGAGCAAGGAGCGATTTAATAACAAGTAGCCAGTCCATTTAGGAAATCCCGAATAGTGCGGTAAATCCCATAAATGCCAATGAGACCAGGGCGGCACCGATGAAGGCAATCGGATACCCCTTAAAAGCTGGTGTAATCGGAGCGTCTTCCAGTCTTTCCCGGATGGCGGCAAAGAGAATGATTGCCAGTGCGAAGCCGGCGGCGGTGCCGATGGCGAAGACAGTTGCCTGGAGGAAGTTGTAGCGGTAATCAATGTTTAAAAAGGTAACGGCGAGAATAGCGCAGTTAGTGGTGATCAGGGGCAGGTAGATGCCCATTGCGGAATAGAGATTACGGATGTATCGTTTTAAGAACATCTCCACAAACTGGACCAGTGTGGCAATTACTAAAATAAATACCGCGGTGCGTAAAAATACCAGCCCCAGCGGTAATAGCAGTAAATGGTATAAAATCCAAGAAACCCAGGCGGCGAGGAGCATTACGAAAAGCACTGCGGCACTCATTCCGACCGAGGTATTGAGCGCTGCGGATACACCGAAAAATGGACACAGGCCGATGAAACGCATTAGAATGATATTGTTAACCAAAAAGGCGGCGAGGAAAATTTTTGCCGGATTCATCTTTTTCCCATTCCGGTTTTATTTACCAGTGCCTTTAACAGACCGATTAAGAAAAAGGCACCTGGGGGGAAGATGGCGAAAAGCATCGGAGAAGAACGATAGACTGAGGGCATAATCGGTTTACCGAAGAATGTGCCGTTGCCGAAAAGTTCTCTTGCTGTTCCCATTATAAAAAGAACGAGGGTAAAGCCAATTGATTTTCCGAGGGCATCAAGGAGGGAGTCAAAAACGCCGTGGTGATAGGCGAATGCCTCGGCTCGACCGAGGATGATGCAGTTGACCACAATCAACGGGACAAACACCCCCAGGACGCGATAGAGGTCGGGCTGATATGCCTGCATCAGATAGTCAATGAGGGTAACAAATGTGGAGATGATAATGATAAAGATGGGAATACGAACACTGTCAGGAACCAGTTTGCGCACCAATGAGACAACGATATTGGAACCGATGAGGACAAATGAGGCGGCGAGCCCCATTCCCAGTCCATCCCGTGCCGACACAGTAGTGGCTAAAGTAGGGCAGAGTCCGATCATCAGTATCAAAGTGGGGTTCTCTTTTATAATTCCTACAGTAAAATAAGCGAAGCGTGATGTCTTTTTATTCATTGGTCCTTTATAATACTGTCATACTTTTCCAGAGCCTCACGCAGTCCATCAACCACCGCCCGGGAGGTAATGGTGGCGCCGGTAATGGCATCAATGGCGCCACCGTCTTTTTTCAGACGTAGTTCGGCAGCGCTTTTCCCCTGAAATTGCTCCTGGAAATTTTCTTCAGTTGCTTTAAGTCCAAGCCCAGGAGTTTCCTTCAATCCTTCAGCAGCGTTTGCTACCCGAACCGCAACAATTTTACCTTCCCGGTCAACGCCGGCGGTTACCGGAACCGGTCCTCCATAGCCCGGTTTAGCAGCGCGGATGACGGTGCCGATACGCTGGTCGTTACTGAATGCGCGCCAGACAGTGGAATCTGCGGTAGCTAGCTCAAACCGATCGCCTCCCGGCATTACCGCTTGCAGGGCGTTACGTAGTGCCACCACCTGCCGCTGATATTCAATTTTAGGTTTGGTGATGATGTAGACCTGAGACAAGGCAAATGCCGATATGAGACAGATGAGTACTAAAGAAATCACCATCCAGAGTTTGCTGTCCTTCATTTTTGTCTCCTGGTGCCAAATACCCGGGGTAAAGTGAACCGGTCGATAAGAGGGGTGGCGACATTCATCAACAGTATGGAGTAGGAAACTCCTTCCGGGTATCCACCCCAGAGTCTGATCAATGTGGTGAGGATACCGCAGCCAATGCCAAAGATAACTCTGCCTTTGTGGGTTAACGGTGAGGTAACATAGTCGGTGGCCATATAAAAGGCACCCAGAATGAGCCCGCCGGAAAAAATGTGAAAGAGGGCGTAGTTTAAAAGACCGGTTTTGTGTCCCGGTAAGACGGTAACGAGAACGGCGACGGTAAGAAGATAGGAGACCGGGATCCGCCAGTCAATTACTTTTGTTAGGATGAGAAAGATGCCACCAATAAGCAAAAGCAGAGCCGAAGTTTCACCCAAACAGCCGCCGGTGTTGCCCAAGAACAGTTGTTTGATTGAGTCCCAGGACTGGAGTTGCTGATATAATGACTGGGGGTCACAGCCGGGCAGGACCAGTCTTTCTCCCTGTTTTAGCACATTAAGCGGGGTTGCCGAGCTGACAGCATCGGTGCAGATTTTAAGAGCGGTGGGATTAAGCCCGGATATTAAACCACCTCGGGGTGCGAGCCAGGTGGTGGTCATCTGTGTTGGCCAGGAGGTAACCAGAAACGCCCGGGCGGCAAGTGCGGGGTTGATAAAATTATGCCCCAAGCCACCGAAGAGTTGTTTGGCGACAATCATTGCAAACGCCGCTCCGAGTATTGGTATCCACCACGGAACACCCGGCGGTAGATTGAAGGCAAGCAACAGGCCGGTGATTACCGCACTGCCATCACCGATTGTAATCTGACGTCCAAACAGGCGCTGTCCAAGAGCATCAAAGCCTACCGCAGAGGCGATGCTGAGGAGGATCAGGAGCAGTCCTTTTAACCCGAAGAAGTAGGTTGAGCCACCGAGGGCGGGGGTAAGGGCAATTACCACCGCCCACATCAATTTATCTACGGTGACTCCTGAATGGATATGAGGAGAAGCGGTGACCAGAATGGAACTGGTTCTATTTTCACCCATTATTTATTCCCCTGAGCGATAAGTTCTGCTTTGCCAAATTTGAAGTTGTGGACGAGGCGGATATGAGCGGGACAGACATAGGCACAACAGCCGCATTCAATACAATCAAAGAGGTGTTCCGCTTTCGCTACGGCCAGTCTGCCCGATTTGATATGATAGTTTAGTCGGGTAGGGGACAGTCCCATCGGGCAGGCTTCAATGCAGCGACCGCAACGGATACAGTTTTGTTCTTCTGGTTCACGCGTAGAGACAAAAACCAGAACACCGGATGTGCCTTTAAGAACCGGTACTTCGTCATTCGCCAGGGCAATGCCCATCATCGGGCCTCCCATGATTAATTTTTGGGGTGGTTGGGTGTAACCGCCGCATAGTTCAATTAAATCTCTTATTGGCGTGCCGATTCGGACCAAGAGGTTTTTGGGTTCTTTTACACCCGGCCCGGTAACGGTTACTACCCGTTGATAAAGCGGACGGTTAAATTTAACCGCATCCCGAACTGCCACCGCTGTTCCAACGTTCTGAACGATGCAACCAACATCTGCCGGTAAACCGCCGGAGGGAACTTCCCGGTTGAGGCAGGCTTTTATCAACTGTTTTTCCGCACCCTGGGGATATTTGGTTTTTAGGGTGCGGACGACAAAGTTGGTGTTTTGTGCTGCTTGTTTTATTGTCTGGATGGCATCCGGTTTGTTGTCTTCAATGGCGATAATTACGTTATTTACTCCCAAGGCACGAGCGATGAACTTTGTCCCTTCAAGGATGTCAGCGGCATTTTCCACCATTAATCGGTGGTCAGCAGTTAGAAATGGTTCACACTCACAGCCATTGATAATTAAGGTGTCAACTGGTTTTTCCTTGGGGGGTAATAGTTTGAAGAAAGTGGGGAAAGCGGCGCCCCCCAGACCAACAACGCCAGCCTGTTGAACCGCTTCAATAATTTCCTGGGGGGGCATTGCGGCGGTGTCCCGTTCTTTGATGGAATCGGCTAAAGTATCCTGACCGTCAGAATCAATTATCACCGTTGTGGTTGGTTTAGCAGTTAACGGATGAGGGAGTTCTTTTATATCGGTTACAGTTCCCGAGATAGATGAGTGGGTGGGTACGGAAATTTTGCCTCCCGGTTCACCGATTATCGTACCGGTCTGAATGGTATCTCCTTTTTTTACCACCGGTAATGACGCTGCTCCGGTGTGCTGGGAAAGGAATATAAAGGCCCGTTTCGGCAAAGGAGCAACCTCTATCTTTTTATGTTCTGTTGCTTCCTTGCTTTCACGGGGATGAATGCCGCCGTGAAATTTGAACATTTAGGTTTGTCAGTATAGTTTTGTCGCCCTACCTGTCAAGTTTTGCCGATGCTGATTTAACCAGGAGATTAAGGTGAGGGCGCTTTTTTCCTTGTCTTTTATTTCTAGCATTAGGTCAAATTCGTACTTTGCCAGGGTGTGGAAGAAATGACGGAAGTTATTGAGGTCTATCGTCGTGGCATGGGTGCCGGGACGGGCTCCTGGTTGCTGGGAAGAGTAATCAACCATCGGGGTGCCATCATGTTTTCGCCAGGTGCGGGCGCATAAGCGAAAAGCGGTTTTGAGGTTGTTGCCATCGGGATTTACCTCATGGTGGAATGAGTCTAACAACACCGGTACGCCAGTAAGTTTATGGACTTCCAGACAGTCAGAGACATTGTACATCCGGTCGTCATTTTCAATTACCAAGCGTCTTTTAACCGCTCGGGGAAGTCGATAGTAATTTGCTGCGAAACGTTTGATGCTCTCTGTTTTATTGCCGTAGACACCTCCGACATGGATTTGGATTTTGGCGCTCATGGGCAGGTTGAGGAGATCCAATATCTGGCTATGATAGACCAGTTCCCGGATAGAGTTGTTGAGAATTCTTTTATTCCGGGTATTTAGCAGAACAAACTGGTCGGGGTGCATTGAAATGCGGATATTGTGTTTGTGGATTAAACTGCCTATTTGGCAAAACTCTTTTTTGAATTTTTGTTGCCAGGGGTAAGTACAGATTGGGTGTGATGCAAAGGGGACGAGGTCCGAACTGATGCGGAAGAATAATATATTGTGGGCAATATTCCAAGAGATTATCTGGTGGAGACAATTCAGGTTATTCGCCAGCGTTTCCTTAAATCGGGGGACAGAATAAGAACTTAGGCGAAATGTTCTGCTACTGCGACAGCCGATGGAGGTGTTAATGCAAGGATAGCCAATATGCATCGTTAACGGTTGCGATCTTTGCCAGAGTCGCTTATGTTCTGTAATTGTTCTGGATAAGGGTTAAAAAACCACTGCCGGGACAAGTATGGTTCATTAAAGCGAACCACCCAGGAGCGAAGCAGGTTAACCGGGACAGAGAGAGGTAGCTTCCCCCGGCGGTATTTCTCAATGGTGTCAAGGAAGAAACTTTTTTCTTTTGAGGTGAGCCGACGCGAAAAATAACCTAGAGCGTGGAACAGGACGTTTATTGCATTGCTGTATTTTGGTGGCCGGGCAAGGGCACGAGACAAGACGGTTTCGTAGTCGTTAATTAAGATGGGGAGAGGGCGATGTTCATGGTTGGCGACGATTTTCCCCAAGTAATGAAGGTCCTGCTGATTGTAGGTCATTAACAGGAGTTTATGAGTGGTGTGAAATTCAATGAGGTTGGCTATGGTTGGGCTAGCGCGGATCATTCGGAAACGAGTAAGCGCAAAGACACGGGTAAGAAAGTTTTCCCGGATGAGAAAATTTTTCAATCTTCCTTCATCTGTTACCGGTGTGTTGGGAAAGTGGGTTAATACCATTTTGCCAAATAGGCCGGTGCGTATTGCTGCTGGGTGGGTGTTGTTGTTTTTGTCGGTTGAGAGTACATCACGGATGCCACAGGATGGCGAGCGAGATTTTAGAAGAAATCCATCAACTGGCGGGAGATTTTTGAGAAATTCGCTGGCGAAACTGCGCATTGTTATCGTCAGATTTCTGTTGGTGGCGGGTTGGATTAACTGGGGGTCGTTGTTTTTGTAGACGATGCGGATTGGATCGCGAGGTACCCCCAGGCCGATTTCTTTTTCCGGACAGACTGGAATAGGTTCTACAAAACCCTTTAGCAACTCGCAGAATTCATCCTGTATGATACCACCGTTGTAACGGCAATGGTCAAAACCCAGGCAGGCGGAAAACACCAGTCGCGGTAACGGATGCTCCATTTTTTAATTTTAGCAAAATGGTGCCTGGCAAGCAATTAAATTGTTAGATGGGGAAAACAGGTTGGTTTATTTTTGGGAACCGGAGCGAGGATGGGCTTTGTTGTAAACTTTTCGTAATCGTTCCACCGTGAGATGGGTGTACACCTGGGTAGAAGAGAGGGAAGTGTGCCCCAGTAATTCCTGCACGGCACGAAGGTCTGCACCTCTTTCTAAAAGATGGGTGGCAAAGGCGTGACGCAGAGCATGGGGATTGGTTGCGGTGATTCCGCTGATGCGAACGAGAGAGCGGTGGACAATGTTTTGTACTGTCCGGGTAGTAATCCGATTTCCCCGGTTGTTAATGAATAACGGTTCGGCATCCGGAAAACCGCGGGCGGCGAGGTACTTTTCTAAAGCCATTTTTTCCCTTTTACCCAAAGGGAGGATTCGTTCCTTGCCACCTTTACCACGCACCCGGAGTATTTCTTGCTTGAAATCTACGTCAGAGCGATTCAGGCCAATTACTTCCGCGGCACGCAGTCCAGAGCCGTAAATCGTCTCCATAATGGCGTTATCCCTTAGAGAAACAATGGAATCATCTCTTGGTGTTAAAGCTTCGGCGACCTGAAACTGGGTGATGACAGGTGGGAGTTGTTTTTCCAGACTTGGTCCTTTGATGCTCCGGGCCGGGTTGTGGTTAATTTTGCCGGTTGCACGCAGGTAACTAAAGAATGATTTGACGCTGGATAGTTTTCGGGCGGTACTTTTTCTGGTATAGCCATAACGCATTACAGCACCGATAAAATCCCGAATGTCAATGCGGGTTATTTTATCAATCGGTTTCGCCTGGAGTTGGTCGGTGCAGAAGTCGAAAAAATGTAAAATGTCAATTCGATAAGAGCGGATGGTATGGGGTGAAAAGCGACGCTCTTTATGCAAATAAAGGAGAAAGTCTTCCAGTAGTTTGTGGTAATGGGGCGCTACGGTCACATCTTCAGGATAGTCTACCGTTGCCTGGTGTCAAATTTATAGGTTCGGTTTCTTTATTTCATTTCGTTACCACAATCGTTTTCGCTCCCACTGTGATATGATTTTGCTTAATCTGGAGAATGTAAACACCCGCCGGAAGGGAAAAGAGGTCAACTGTCCATTTTAAGTGGCCCGAGGAAGAAGTTATCTGTTTCCAGTACTGAACCAATCTACCGGAGCGGTCATATAGTTCTAAGGAAATCGGGAAGTCGGTTGGGAGATGGGCGGTCAGGGTTAACGTACGGCGGCAGGGGTTGGGTTCCGCTGCAATAACCGGAATCCGGTTGTGCTGTGGTTTTTTATAATCATTGATACCGGTGGGGGGTGAACTTGTGAATATCCCGGCACCGTTCGTACCCACAAATACCGTTGCGTTTGTATCGCCGCGAATGGCAAGAGATAAAACGTTGGTGTTATTAAGACCTTGGTTAATTTGTTCCCAGGTTGTTCCGCCATCGGTGGTAAGGTATACACCGGTACCGGTTCCTGCATAAACTACATTTTCGTTTTCTGGGTGCACACATACTGCCCGAACGTTGGTAAATGAGCCGGTGCGGATCCAGTTGCTACCGGTATCGGTTGAACGGAAGAGTCCCTGACTTGTCCCGGCATAAAAAAATCCGGGGGTGGTAGGGACAGCGGCAAGGCAGTAAACCGCGCCGGTAAGTCCACTACCAATATGATTCCAAGTTGCTCCTATATCGGTACTCACTAGGAGGAGTTTATACGAGTAGAGAGAATCTCCTCCAATAAAGATACGATTGGGGTTAAAGGGATCAAATACCAGTGTATTGGCCCGGGCCATGGAATCGGGTAACGTATCGTGTAACCAGGTGATACCACCGTCAGTTGTCCGGGAAGTCTGTATCCGATAGGCATTATTAATATAACCATGCCCGACGGTAAATATCAAATCGGAATTGAATGGCGACATCGCCATTGCACCACCGTCACTGAGATAACTTTCTACTTGCGTCCAGACGGACCCGCCGTCTGTGCTCTTAAAGAGCTCGGCGTTTCCTCAACCCGATCCTTCCAGTGCCCATACGGTAGCGGGTTGAAGGGGATTAACCACCATTGCGCAGATGTTCCCGCAGGAGAGAAATTCGGAGCATCGTTCCCAGGTAGTGCCGTTGTCTGGGGAACGAAAGACGGCATTATCCTGGCATTCGGTATAAATAGTATTTCCGTCTTCAGCAAGGGCGATTACCTTGATTTTGTTAAAAGAAAAATCTTCGGTTATATTTTGCCAAGTGTTTCCGTAATTTGTGGAACGAAACAACCCGGCTTTTGTTCCGCAGTAAACCGTGCCACCAACTGTAGGGTGGGTTAGAAGCGCAAAGTATATACTACCGGGTATTCCTGTGCCAATTGCACTCCAGGTGGTTCCGGTATCGGTACTTTTATAGACATTGGTGCTGGTGGTGGCATAGATTACCGCCGGGTTAATCTGGTCAACCGCTATCTGATACACGTAAGTAATAGTGCTTACCCTGGTCCAGGTGGTTCCTCGATTGGTGGAGCGGTAAATACCACTGGCGTAAGGTGCAACAAGGAGAATATTGTTGTTTGTTGGACTTACATGAATTGCATAAGGGTAATATCCGTTAACGCCGATGGTTATTTCTTCCCATGTTTCGCCCCGATTGGTGGAGCGGTAA